>Ga0209478_1000436_pt1 | contig 55465 bp, 56 predicted proteins | sample DewCreD2012metaG_5_FD_184109 | JGI IMG/M metagenome (GOLD analysis project Ga0209478, IMG submission 184109) | Hot spring sediment bacterial and archeal communities from British Columbia, Canada, to study Microbial Dark Matter (Phase II) - Dewar... ...
GCCCACGTCTTCTCCATGCGGGCAAGGACCCTGCGTACGGAACTGGAGCGGGACGCCCTGCAGGCCGAGGTGGACGCCCTCAGCCAGGAGTACGAGGCACTGCGCCGTCGCCTCGTACAGCTTCAGTGGGAGTGCCGGCGTCTCAGGATGGCCGTGGGAGACGGGGGATGAGCCAGGATCGGGACGTGGTGGTCACCCTGCCCCTAGCCCTGGACGACGCTACGTGGGCCGAGGTGGAGCCGGTCATCCACGCTCAGGGCTGGCGCGGCGACGAGGGGGTGCGGCTTCTCCTAGGCTACGGTGCAGCCGTGCACCTGGACCCCCCAGAAGAGGACCTGCTCCGCGCCCTGGGAGCGCTCCGCGCCGAGCTCGCCACCCTTCGGCACCGAGCCTTCCTCGCCGACCAGGCCGTGCGAACGTTGCGGATGAACCGGACGGGGCTTGAAGCATCGGTGGCACAGGCCCGTCGGTCTCTCCGTCGGCTGGAGCGGGAGGTGGCGGACCTGCGGGAGCGGGCCAGCAAGGCCGGTGTCGTCCTCCCCGAGGAGGCCCCGCCCGACCCGCAGGCGGAGGCCCGCAGGCGACTCCGGGATCTCTTCGCGCGCGGACGAACGGAGTAGGGAATGAAGGCCAACGACGCCCTCGCCCCACCAGCCTCCCTCCGGAGAACGGCCCTGCGGTTCGTCCTCCTCCTGGGAGCCGTGAGTCTCTTCGCCGACGCCACGTACGAGGGGGCGCGCAGCATCACTGGCCCGTTCCTCGCCACCCTGGGCGCATCCGCCGCGGTCGTGGGGGTCGTGGCCGGCGCGGGAGAGCTATTGGGATACGGAGTCCGGCTGCTCTCGGGTCTCTTGGCGGACCGCCTTCGGCGGTACTGGCCCCTGACGCTCGCCGGCTACACGTTGAACCTCATCGCCGTACCCCTCCTGGCGCTGGCAGGCCGCTGGGACGTCGCCGCCCTGCTCATCGTGGCTGAACGGATCGGGAAGGCGATCCGCACCCCGCCCCGGGACGCCATGCTCTCCCACGCCACAACACAAGTGGGGAGCGGCTTCGGGTTCGGGGTGCACGAGGCCCTCGACCAGATCGGCGCAGTAGTAGGGCCCCTCCTCGTGGCGGCGGTCCTTGGGGCGGGCGGAACGTACCGCCACGCCTTCGCCGCCCTGCTCCTGCCCGCCGTCGTCTCCCTGAGCCTCCTTCTCGTCGCCCGCCGCACCTACCCGGAGCCAAGCGCATTAGAACCTCTCTCGCAGCGGGTCTCGGCCGCCGGGCTCCCGCAGAGCCTCCGGTGGTACCTCGTGGGGATCGGCCTCGTCGCCGCCGGCTACGCGGACTTCTCCCTCCTGGCTTACCACTTCGCCCGCACACAGGTGGTGTCCGCGGAGGCGGTCCCGCTCCTGTACGCGCTCGCGATGGCCTCCGACGCCGGTGCGGCCATCCTGTTCGGTCGCTGGTTCGACCGGGTCGGCCTGCGTGCGCTGGTTTCGGCAACCCTCCTGGCGGCGGGCTTCGCCCCGCTCGCCTTCCTCGGTGGGTCCCCCGCGGTGGTCCTCGCCACGGTGCTGTGGGGAGTGGGGATCGGTGTGCAGGAGTCCATCCTGCGGGCCGCGGTGGCGGAGATGGTCAGCCGGGACCGGCGGGCCTCGGCCTACGGGCTCTTCAACGCCACATTCGGCGTGTGCTGGTTTGCGGGAAGCGCCGCCATGGGGATCCTGTACGGACTCAACCCCGTGCTCCTCGTGGCCTTCAGCCTCCTCGCGCAGCTCGCCGCAGTCCCCTTCTTCGTGGCAGCGGGCGGGAGGTTGTCTCGGACGGGACCGGGTCACCACCCTTGACCGGAGGGTGCGCGACGGATAGAGTTCCCGTGAAGGCGATGGAGTCCGCCTAAACCGCCTCGGAGGCGAGGCTGATGGCTCCTACCCACACCGAGGGTAGGGGCCGTTTTGTTTTGGCCTCTACCCGAGAGGAGGACGGCGGCTTCATGGACCAGGTATGGTTCACCGCGGCGTTGTGGTTTGCGCTGGCACTCCTGGCCACCCTGCTGGGCACCTGGCTGCGCGTCTCGGTGGCCCTCACGGAGATCGTGGTGGGCGTTGCCGCGCAAGTTCTCCTGGACGCTCTCGGCCGGTCCCACGCCCTCGCGAGCCAGGAGGGGTGGGTGACGTTCCTGGCCGGCGCGGGCTCCGTGGTCCTCACCTTCCTGGCCGGCGCTGAGCTGGAGCCGGAGGCCTTCCGCAGGCGGTGGCGGGAGAGCACCGCCCTGGGCCTGGTGGGGTTTGGGGCTCCCTTCCTGGGCGCCGCGTGGGCGGCCCGCTTCCTCCTGGGGTGGGACCCCCGCGCCAGCTGGCTCGCGGGGGTGGCCCTCTCCACCACCTCCGTGGCCGTGGTGTACGCGGTGCTCCTGGAGCTCGGCTTGAACCGGACCGAGTTCGGCAAGGTGATCTTGAGCGCGTGCTTCATCAACGACCTCGGTACCGTCATCGCCCTCGGCCTGCTGTTCGCCCCCTTCACCGCCCGCACCGCGATGTTCGTGGCCGCCCTCGTCACCGGCCTAGTCACCTTGGTCTGGGCCACCGGCCCCTTCTTCCGGCGCTACGGGGGACGCACCGCGGAGTTTGAGACCAAGTTCCTGCTCCTCGCGCTCTTCCTGTTGGGCGGCCTCGCGGCGTGGTCCGGATCGGAGGCGGTGTTGCCCGCCTACGTGATCGGGATGGCCCTGGCGGGGGTCGTGGGAAGAGACCACGGCCTGCTCCGCCGGTTCCGAACGCTGACGTTCGGGCTCCTCACGCCCTTCTACTTCATCCGCGCCGGCTCCTTCGTGCAGGTGTCCACGGTCCTGGCAGGCTTCGCTCCCTTCCTCGTCCTGTTCGCCGCGAAGGCCGCGAGCAAGTTCGTCGGGATCTTCCCCCTGACCCGCCGGTACCGGTATGCCCCCGACGAGGCCATGTACACCACCCTCTTGATGTCCACGGGCCTCACCTTCGGGACCATCTCGTCCCTGTACGGGCTCACCCACGGGATCATCACCCGATCCCAGTACTCCTTGCTCGTGGCCACGGTCATCGCCAGCGCGGTGATCCCCACCTGGGTGGCCAACCGGTTCTTCCTGCCCCACCACCACGTGGAGCGCGCCCAGGAGGTCCAGGCGGCTCCCGCTTTCGGAGGTGAGTAGTGTTCGCGAAGGTGCTGGTGGGATTCGATGGCTCTCCCGCGTCCCGCAAGGCCCTGCGGGCGGCCCTGGACCTGGCACAGCGCTACGGCGCCGCGGTCACGGTCCTGGCCGTGGTGCGGCCCCCGGAGTTCGCGGAGCTGGAGGCGGAGGTGAACGCGGCCCTCGCGGAGGCGCGGGGCCCGCTGGCGGAAGCCCTCCGCTGGGCCCGGGCGGAGGCGCGCAGGGCCGGGGTGTCCCTGGAGACCCGCATCCAGGCCGGCCACCCCGCGGACACCCTCGTGCGGGTGGCCCGGGAGGAAGGGTTCGACCTGATCGTGCTGGGCCGGCGCGGGCTCACCCCCGTGCAGCGCTGGATGCTGGGATCCGTTTCCGAGCGCGTCCTGCGCTACGCCCACTGCCCCGTGATGGTGGTCCACTGATGAGTGAACCGTACAGCGTCCTGTTCCCGCCCGACGAGCCGAGGCCACCTCTGCAGCGTGAACCCCCGCCCTTCTTCCAGGATCTCCTCCTCGACCAGGTGGTGGAGGCCATCACCGCCGGCCGGGAGGAGTACGACCTGAAGCCGTTCTTCCACACGCCCCTCAGGAGCTCTTCCTCCGTCGTCTTCCGCCAGGAGGTCCTGCGGGACCTGGAAGACGCCTCGCTCCTTGCGGAGATCCTTGCCTTCAGCGCCTCCATGCGGGCGGTCCGCGCCGACCTCTCCGCTGCGGAGAAGGCCACTTACGTCCGGCAGAGGGAGCGGTGGGTGCTGGACGCCGTGGCCCACTACTGCGAAGCCGTCTCGCGCCTCGCGCAGGTACTGAGCCAAGCCTCCCTTCGATCCCGGGGGCTTTTGGGCTTCTCCGATCACCTGCGGGCCTACACCGCCTCTTCCGCCTTCCGCCTCCTGGCGGAGGAGGCGGAGGGGTTGCGGCGCCGGCTCGCCTCCCTCCGCTATACCGTCCTCCTCCGCGGGCTCCGGGTCGAAGTCCGCCCCTACGCCGGGGAGCCTGACTACAGCGAGGAGATCACGCTCACCTTCCAGCGGTTCCGCCAGGGGGACGCCAAAGAGTACCGCTTTTCTTTCCCCGACTGGCCCGAGATGAACCACGTGGAGGCCCGCATCCTGGACGGTGTCGCCGAGCTCCACGCCGACCTCTTCTCCCGGATCTCCCGCTTCTGCACCGCCCACCGCGACTTCCTGGACCCCAGCGTGGTGGCCTTCGACCGGGAGGTGCAGTTCTACCTCGCGTACCTGGAGTTCATCGCCCCGCTGCGGCAGGCGGGCCTTCCCTTCTGCTACCCCGAGGTGACCGAGACGAGCAAGGAGGTCTGGGCTGACGGAGTCTTCGACCTCGCCTTGGCCCACAAGCTCGTCCGCGAGGGCTCCCTTCCGGTCTGCAACGACCTGTCTTTGACGGGCCCTGAACGGATCCTCGTGGTCACCGGCCCCAACCAGGGAGGCAAGACCACCTTCGCCCGCGCCTTCGGCCAGCTGCACTTCCTCGCCTCCCTGGGACTCCCCGTGCCCGGACGAACTGCGCGCCTGCCGCTTCCCGATCAGATCTTCACCCACTTCCAGCGCGCCGAACTCGCCACGGACCTCCACGGCAGATTGGAGGACGACCTTCTCCGGATCCGGCAGATCCTGCGCTCGGCTACACCACGGAGCATCGTGATCATCAACGAGATCTTCTCCTCCACGACCCTCCAGGACGCCCTCTTCCTGAGCCAGCGGGTCGCCTCCGCCTTCCTGGAGCTCGACGTGCTGTGCGTCTGGGTGACGTTCCTGGACGAGCTGAGCCGGCTGGGGGAAAAGGTGGTCAGCATGGTCGCCCTGGTCTCTCCCCACAACCCCGAGGAGCGCACCTACCGCGTGGTCCGTCGGCCCGCGGACGGACTCGCCTACGCCCTGGCCCTCGCGAAGAAGTACGGCCTCACCTACGAGCAGGTCCGGGAGCGCGTCCGGCCATGAAGGCCCGTCTCCTCCACCCCCAAGCGGAGTTCCCCTGGCAGTGGGCGAAGCAGGCCGCCGCGGAGCGTTCCGCGAGGCGCACCGGCTACCGCTCCTACCGGCCTGAAGGCTTCGACCCCCGGGCAGGCCTCCCGTCGCACGCGGAGGACCTCCTCTCGGACCTCAGCCTCCTGCCGGTCCTGGAGGCCATGGCGCAGGAGGACGACTGGATCTTCGAAGTGAGCCGCCGGGTCCTGCTGGAAGCCACACGGGCCGACCTCGACGCGATCCGCTACCGTCAGGTCGTCCTCCAGGACTGCCTCCGCCACGGGGAGGTCGTCCGCGAGCTCTACCAGCTCGTGGTGGAGGCCGCCGAGCAAGTCCGCGAGTCGTACTCCGGGGTACTCTCCCGCTACCCGGACTGGGTGCTCCGGGAGTCCGTGGAAACCCTGCGTCAGCTGTTGGGCTCCCTGAGGAGGCTCCTGAGCCTGGCCGATAGGTGCTGCCAACGCTTCTCCTCCGAGGGGTGGAGGGCTTTCTTCGCCATGGTGCAGGAGAACCTCGGCGGTGCGTACCTGGACCAAGTGGAAGAACACCTCCACGCGTTGACGTTCGCCCAGGGCGTGCTCCTGAGCGCCCAGCTGGGCCAGGTGAACAAGGGCACCCACTACCTCCTGCACCGCGCCCCCAGATCGCGCCAGACCTGGATGGACCGCTGGCGGGCCTTCTTCGAGCCGAAGCCACCAGCTTTCCGCTTCGAGGTCCATCCCCGCGACGAGGCCGGCGCCCGGGCACTCGGCGAGCTCCACAATCGCGCCATCGCCTCCGCCGCCAGTAGCCTCGGGCAGGCCGCCGACCACGTCCGTGACTTCTTCCGGATGCTCCGGGCGGAGCTCGCCTTCTACGTGGGCTGCCTCAATCTCCACGAGGCGCTCTCGCACGCCGGGTACCCTACCTGCATGCCGACCCCCTACCCGCCCCACGAGCACCGGCTCGCCTTCCGGGGCCTTTACGACCCTGGACTCGCCCTCACCCTGAACGGGCCCGTGGCCCCCAACGACCTGGAGGCGGACGGCACCCTCCTCGTGTTCATTACCGGACCCAACTCGGGCGGCAAGACCACGTTCCTGCGCAGCCTCGGGGCCGCCCAACTCATGATGCAGGCCGGAATGTTCGTCCCGGCGGAGGGCTACCGCGCGAGCCTCTGTGACGGCCTCTTCACCCACTTCCCCCGCGGGGAGGATGTCCGCATGGAGCGGGGAAAGCTCGACGAGGAGCTCTCCCGGATGAGCGAGATCGTCGACCGCCTCCGCCCGGACTCCGTGCTCCTCGTGAACGAGGCCTTTGCCTCCACGAACGAACGGGAGGGCTCCGAGATCGCCCGGCAGATCCTCCGGGCCCTCACAGAGCGAGGCGTGCGGGTGTTCTTCGTGACCCACCTGTTCGAGTTGAGCCGCTCCTTCCAGGGGCTGGATGGGGTCCTCTTCCTCCGCGCCGAGCGCCTTCCGGACGGCACCCGGACCTACCGTATCCGGGTGGGGGAGCCCCTTGCCACGAGCCACGGGGAGGACGTGTACCGGCGGGTCTTCGGTCCTGCGCCGGATCCGGCTCCGGTAGGACGGACTCCTCCCTAGGAGCTTCTGCCGGAGGTGCCGTCGCACAGATTGACCGGGCTCCCCAAAGATCGCTCCGCGACCTGTGGGGTGGTGTAGCCGGTCGAGCCTCTGGCACTCCGTCTGTATGCAGTAAACTGAAACGGAAGAGAGCGTCGGCTCGCCACGGAACTCAACTCGCAGGAGAGGTCCGCGCGGTGAACACGCAGCGAATGTCCTCGGGGGGTGCGCGCCGCGAGCTCGCGGGGCTGAGCTTTGTCCTCGTCGGGCTGGGCCTGGGAGTGGTCCTGCTCTCGGCCACACCCGTGCTCTACCGGGCCCAAGGCCAGCTGGCGGCTGCCGTCGGCTGGCTCCCTCTGGGGTACGCCTTCGCTGCTGGTACGGTGGCTGCGGTGAACCCCTGCGGCGTCCTGTTGCTCCCTTCCCTCGCGGCGTACGCGCTGGCGCACCCGTCGCTTGGCCCCCTGACCGCACGCGTCCCCCGGGCTCTCGCCCTCGGCTCCGTGGCCACTCTCGGGTTTCTGGCCCTGTTCGGGGTGGTTGGGCTCGTGATCGCTACGGGCGGCTACGCGTTGGCCCGCGCCTTCCCCTACGGGGGCGTGCTGATCGGTGGGGCCCTGGTGGTGGTAGGCACGTGGCTTGCTCTGTCGGGCCGTGACCTGGGGATCCGTGCGGCCACTCGGGTGTGGGAGCGGCTCCCGCCAGGTCGGGATCTCGCATCCTTCTTCGGTTTCGGTGTGGCCTACGGCGTCTGTTCGCTGGCGTGCACCCTGCCGGTCTTCCTCGCGGTGGTGGGGACCGCCCTCTCCCGCGGCGGACCTACGGAGGCCGCGGGCCAGTTCGTGGGGTACGCGCTCGGGATGGGCACCACGCTCACGGCCGTGCTGTTGGGCGTTACCCTGTTCGAAGCCACGGTAACGCGCTGGCTGCGGGCCGCGGTGCCCTACGTGCACCGGCTGGCCGCTGCCTTCCTGCTGGCTGCGGGCGTGTTCACCGTGGGCTACTGGTGGAAGGCGTTCTGAAGGCTGGCGTCTCTTGAGGGTGGGCGGAGGGCTCCTCCGCGGCCCCCGAGACCTCCGACCCGTCCCCCGAAGCGCCCTCATCCGCTTGACGTGCCCTCCGACAGGGTCTAGCCTGGACCCGGGCCCCTCCCCATATGGGGAGGGGTAGAGGGTCGAGTATGGGCGCGAGGACGGTACGGGGGCTAGACCCGCAGGCCAAGCAGAAGATCCTGGCGCGGCTGCGCAGCATCGAGGGGCACCTGGGCGGTGTCATCCGGATGGTGGAGGAGGACGCCTACTGTGTCGACGTGCTCAAGCAGACGAAGGCCGTGCAGGCCGCCCTGGACCGGGTCAACACCATGCTCCTGGAGCGCCACCTGAACCACTGTGTCACGACCGCCATCCGGTCGGACGATCCCCGGGAGCGGGAGCGGGTGATCGGGGAGCTCATCGAAGTCTTCGAGGCCGGAGGACGGGGATGAGCGGTCGAACGGTGGACCTTCCGATCGAGGGGATGAGCTGTGCCTCGTGTGTGGCACGGGTGGAGGAGGCCCTGCGTTCAGTCCCCGGGGTCCTGGACGCCACCGTGAACCTGGCTACCGAACGCGCCCGGGTCGTGGTCGTAGATGCCCCGCTGGACCGCGTCGTGGAGGCCGTGCGGGAGCGCGGGTACGACGTGCGGACCGAGCGGACTTCCTTCGGTGTGCAGGGGATGAGCTGCGCTTCGTGCGTCGCACGGGTGGAAGAGGCCTTGCGCTCGGTCCCCGGCGTGCTGGACGCCACCGTGAACCTGGCTACCGAACGGGCCACGGTGACCTACGTCCCGGGAACGGTCACCCTGCGCGACCTCTTCGCGGCGGTCCGGCAGGCCGGCTACGAGCCTGTTGAGGAGTCGGAGGTCCGGGACACGGAGCGGGAGGCGCGGGAGCAGGAACTGCGGGATCTCCGTACCCGGTTCCTCGTGGCGTGCGCCTTCACGCTCCCGATCGTCTTGGGGTCCATCCCGAAGATGCTCGGCCTGCACGTCCCGTGGATCCCCAGCTGGCTCTCGTCTCCCTTCCTGCAGCTCCTCCTCGCGACGCCCGTCCAGTTCTGGGCCGGTCTCCGGTTCTACCGGGGTGCCTGGGCGGCGGTGCGGCACCGGACCGCCGACATGAACACCCTGATCGTGCTGGGGACTTCTGCCGCCTACGCCTACAGCGTCGCCGCCACGTTTCTCCCGCACGCCTTCACCCGGGCAGGCCTTGCGCCTGATGTGTACTACGAGACCGCGGCGATCATCGTCACCCTGATCCTCCTGGGCCGGTTCCTGGAGGCCCGGGCCAAGGGGCAGGCCTCCGAGGCCATCCGCCGCCTCATGGCCCTCGCCCCGCAGAAGGCGCGGGTCGTCCGGAACGGCGAGGAGACGGAGATCCCCGCCGAGGAGGTCCAGGTGGGGGACATTGTGGTCGTGCGGCCGGGCGAGCGGATCCCGCTGGACGGAGTGGTCCTGGAGGGGCACTCGGCAGTGGACGAGTCCATGGTCACGGGCGAGAGCGTGCCCGTCGACAAGGGGCCCGGGGACGCGGTCCTGGGCGGGACGGTGAACCGGATGGGGGCGTTCCGGTTCCGAGCCACCCGGGTGGGGAAGGACACCACCTTGAGCCAGATCATCCGGCTCGTGGAGGAGGCCCAGACCCGCAAGGCGCCGGTCCAGCGCCTCGCGGACAGGATCAGCGCGGTCTTCGTGCCCGCGGTGATCGCCGTCGCCACCCTCACCTTCCTCGTGTGGTGGGTCTGGGGACCGCAGCCCTCTTTCACGTTTGCGCTTGCGAACTTCATCGCGGTCCTCATCATCGCCTGCCCCTGCGCCCTGGGCCTTGCGACACCGACCGCGATCCTCGTGGGTACCGGAAAGGGCGCAGAGCTCGGCGTCCTCATCAAGGGCGGCGAGGCCCTGGAGGCGGCCGGCCGCGTCCAGGTGGTGATCCTCGACAAGACCGGCACCCTCACCCGCGGCAAGCCTGCCCTCACGGACGTGCACCCCATGAACGGGCTCTCGGAGGTAGACCTCCTCCAGTTGGCTGGCTCGGCGGAGCGCGGGAGCGAACACCCCCTCGGGCAGGCGGTGGTGGAGGCCGCCCGGGCAAGGGGAATTGCGCTCGCAGATCCAGAAGGCTTCGAGGCCATCCCTGGAGGCGGGATCGTGGCCCGGGTCGAGGGACGCAGCGTGATCGTTGGGACCCTCCGCCTCCTCGGCGAGCGCGGGCTCTCCCCGAACGGCCTTCTAGAGGTGACCGACCGCCTCAGCCAGGAGGGCAAGACACCGATGGCGGTGGCCGTGGACGGTATAGCGGCCGGGGTCCTGGCGGTGGCGGATACGCTCAAGCCCCACGCGCGGGAGGTCGTCGAGGAGCTCCGGCGCATGGGGCTACAGGTGGCGATCCTCACCGGGGATACCCGGGGCACCGCCGAGGCCATCGCGCGGCAGCTGGGGGTTGACCGGGTGCTGAGCGAGGTCCTCCCGCACCAGAAGGTGGAGGAGGTACGGCGGCTGCAGTCCGAGGGCTACCGGGTGGCCTTCGTGGGGGACGGCATCAACGACGCGCCGGCTTTGGCCCAGGCCGACCTCGGGATCGCGATCGGAGCGGGGACCGACGTGGCCATGGAGGCCGCGGACGTCGTCCTCGTGGGGGACGACCTGTGGGGGATCGTGCGGGCGATCCGGCTCAGCCGCGCCACCCTGCGCACGATCCGCCAGAACCTCTTCTGGGCCTTCGCGTACAACGTGGCCCTGATCCCGGTGGCGGCCGGCGTGCTCTACCCGTTCTTCGGCGTGCTCCTGAACCCGGTGTTCGCGGCCGCGGCCATGGCGCTGAGCTCGGTCACGGTGGTGTCCAACAGCCTGCGACTCATGCGCTTCAACCCCTAGAGGAGGTGAACCATGGAGAAGGTCTACCGCGTCCCCAAGATGCACTGCGGCGGGTGCGCGGCCACGGTGGAGCAGGCCGCCCGCACCGTCCCCGGCGTGCGGTCCGTACACGCGGACCCCACGACGAAGGAGGTCCGGGTCGTCTTCGAGGAGAACGCCCTCAACGAGGAGCTCCTGAAGCAGGCCCTGGAGCGGGTGGGTTACCCGGTGGCGGCGTAGGAGCACCCGCTCAGTCTGACCTAATCCCTTCCGTACCGTTTCGCACTCTAGGCACCGGCCGAAGGAGGTCGCGTGCACCACCAGCTCCCACACGTCCACGCGCCGCCCAAAGCGCCGCAGGCGCACGACCGGCACGCAGGGCACACCCCGGAGATGTTCCGCGACCGGTTCTGGGTGTGCCTTGCGCTCACCGTACCCATCCTGCTTCTCTCGGAGCACGTGCGGGCGTGGCTCGGGCTTCCGTCCCTGCGGTTCCCCGGAGCGGAGTGGGTGGAGCCAGGGCTCGCGAGCGTCGTGTACGTCTACGGCGCGGGCCCTTTCGTCCAAGGAGCAGTGCGGGAGGTGTTGCGGCGCTCGCCGGGCATGATGACGCTCGTGGCGCTCGCCACCACCGTGGCCTACGGCTACAGCCTCGCTGTGACCTTCGGGCTACCGGGCGAGCCCTTCTACTGGGAGCTCGCCACCTTGGTCGTCGTGATGCTCCTAGGGCATTGGATCGAGATGCGCGCCGTACAGGGTGCGAGCCGGGCCCTGGAGCACCTGGCCTCCCTTGTCCCGCCGGTGGCCCACCGCGTGCGGAACGGCGAGGTGGAAGACGTCCCGGTGGAGGCCCTGCGGGAAGGGGACGTGGTCCTCGTGCGGCCCGGAGAACAGGTGCCCGCCGACGGTGTCGTCCTCGAAGGCGCCGGTCACGTGAACGAGGCGTTCCTTACGGGGGAATCCCGCCCGGTGCTCAAACAGACGGGATCGGAGGTCGTGGCGGGCTCGGTGAACGGGGAGGGAGCGCTCCGGGTGCAGGTCCTGCGGACCGGGGAGCAGACGACCCTGAGCCAGATCGCCCGGCTCGTACAGGAAGCCCAGGGGGCCCGCAGCCGCTACCAGGTCCTGGCGGACCGAGCCGCAGCGTGGCTCACCTACACTGCCGTCGCTGCGGGCAGCGCCACCTTGGGACTGTGGCTTGTTGGGCGGGCGCCGTCCGCCTTCGCGGTGGAGCGGGCGGTGACGGTGCTCGTCATCGCGTGTCCGCACGCGTTGGGGCTTGCGATCCCCCTCGTGATCGTGAACGCCACCGCGCTTGCGGCCCGCCACGGGATCCTCGTCCGCAACCGGGAGGCCTTCGAGCGGGCGCGGGACATCCGCACCGTGGCTTTCGACAAGACCGGAACCCTCACCGAGGGCCGCCTCAGGGTGCGCGCGGTGTATACCGACGGAGCTTACGAGGCCGAAGTGCTACGCATCGCCGCGGCCCTGGAGGCGGCCTCCGAGCACCCTCTCGCCCAGGCCATCGTGGAGGCGGCCCGAAGCAAGGGCCTTCCGGTAGAGCCTGTGCAGAACGTGCGGGCCGTCCCCGGCAAGGGCATCGAGGGCACGTGGGACGGCCAGCTCTACCGGGTGGGCCGGCCGGAGTGGGCAGCTGAACTCGGGCTCACGACGATCGGGGAGCCGCTCCGGGAGGGGCTCCGGGAGGCGGAGGCGCGGGGCGAGAGCGTGGTGGCCCTCATGGACCCGCAGCGGATCTGTGCGCTGTTCGCGCTCGTAGACCGGGTGCGGGAGAGCGCCCGGGAGGCGGTGCGGGCGCTGCACGCCATGGGGCGGCGCGTGGTGATGGTCACCGGCGACGCGGAGGCCGTGGCGCGAACAGTGGCCCAAGACCTCGGCATCGACCGCTTCTCCGCCCGAGTGCTCCCGCAGGACAAGGCCCGCCTCGTCCGCGAGCTCCGGGCCGAGGGTCCCGTGGTCTTCGTGGGGGACGGCATCAACGACGCGCCGGCTCTGGTGGAGGCCGACCTGGGCGTGGCCATCGGCGCCGGGACGAACGTGGCCATCGAGTCGGCGGACGTCGTGCTCGTGGAGAACGACCCACTCGACGCGGTACGCGTGCTGCGTCTTGCGGAGGCCACGTACGGGAAGATGGTGCAGAACCTGGTGTGGGCCACGGGTTACAACGTGGTGGCGATTCCGCTGGCGGCGGGCGTAGCGTACCGGTTCGGCGTGCTCCTCTCACCGGCAGTCGGAGCCCTCCTCATGAGCCTCTCCACCGTGGCCGTGGCCGTGAACGCCGTCTTGCTGCGGCGGGTGCGGTTGAGTTCGTGGGGCCTGAGGCGGTAGCGCGCGCCACAGGCCCACCGTAGGATTGGGACGATGGGGCGTGTAGGCTCCTAGGAAATGCCCGCGGGCACCAGTAACCGCTCCAGGGTGCACGACTCCTGGTCTTCACCTGGACAAACCCTCGCGGTGGGCGCCCAGAACCAGCGCGAACCGCGCGCCACCCGCCGGCCGATTCGCGGCCTCCACACGCCCTCCGTGCGCCAGGGCCACGTGCTTGACGATGGCGAGACCCAGTCCCGTCCCGCCCTCCGCGCGGCTGCGGGAGGGGTCTGCCCGGTAGAAGCGCTCGAACACCCGCGGCAGGTGCTCCGGGGGAATCCCGGGCCCTGTGTCCTCCACCGTCAGGTGTACCTCGTGCTCGCGTAGTTCCACGGCGAGCTCCACCTGTCCCCCCGGGGGTGTGTACTTCACCGCGTTGTCCACCAAGTTGCCCAGGGCCTGCTCGAGGCGGTCCCGGTCGCCTCGGACCCGGGCACTCCCGGAGCGCACCGCCAGCCGGACGCCCTTCCGGGCCGCCACTTCTCGGAAGCGCTGCGCTACAGCCTCCAAGAGCTCGCCTGCCTCCACCTCCTCCTGCTGCAGACGCACCACTCCCGCTTCCAGGCTGGACAGGTCCAAGAGGTCGTTCACCAGCCGCGTCATGCGGTCCACCTCGACCAGGATCTGGCCGAGGAAGCGGGCAGCAAGCGCCCGGTCCTCAAGTCCTCCCTCCTGCAGCGTCTCCGCCATGGCCCGTAACGACGCGAGTGGGGTCCGCAGTTCATGGGAGACGTTCGCAACGAAGTCCCGGCGCACCGCCTCCGCCTGACGGGCGCGGGTGACGTCGTCCACCACCACCAGGAACCCGTCCTGCGGCAGGCTTTGCGCCCGCAGCTCCAGCGCACGGCCGGTCTGCAGTTCCAGAGTTGCAGAACCCAAACGCCGGGCGGTCCGCAGGAGGTCCTCGACCTCGTGGCGGCGGAACAGCGCCACGGCGGACAAGCCCTGCGCGGTCTGGACCTCCGCTTCGAGGAGCTCCGCCGCCCTGCGGTTCACCCACACCACGCGAAACCGCTCGTCTGTGACCACGACGCCCGCGGGTAGGGCGTCGACCACCGCCCGGTGCCGCTCCTCCTGGTGCCTCGCGGCGTCCAGGGCTTCCCGCGCCTCCCGCAAGGCCTCCTGGGCAGCCGCTGCCAGCTGCACCAGGGCTCTGGGCCCGGTCTCCGAGACGCGGTCCGTGGCGAGCCGCGTGGCGAGCTCGTGCGCCGCAGAACGCCAAGCGCGTTCCCTCCACCCGGCCCAGAACAGCCCCAGGCACAGGGCCAGCGCCAGCCCGAGCAGATGCGCGGGCCGGCCTGTGGCCCAAGCGGCCGCGGTGGCCGCCAGCGCCACCGAACTCAGCGCCCACCAGGCCGCCGGCGTCACCGCGACCGCCCTCCAGCAGCCCGTCCGGAGAGGTCACGCCTCCAGGCGGTAACCCACCCCACGGACGGCCTCGATCCGCACGGAGGAGCCCGCCTCGCGTAGCTTGCGCCGCAGCCAGGACACGTGGACGTCCACCGTGCGCTCGTCCCCCGCGTAGTCGTAGCCCCACACCTGCTCCAGGAGCTGGCCCCGGCTCAGCACCCGGCCCGCGTGTCTCAGGAGGACCTCCAGGAGGTCGTACTCCTTGGGGGCCAGCGGGAGGACCCGGTCACCGCACCGCACCTCGTGCCGGGCGGGGTCGAGGACCACGTCACCGACGGACAAGGGCGTCGCTTGCTGCATGCCGCGGCGCCGCAGGGCCGCGCGGACCCGCGCCATCAGCTCCCGCATGGAGAAGGGCTTGGTCACGTAGTCGTCCGCTCCCAGGTCCAGGCCCACCACCCGGTCCGACTCGTCCGTCCTCGCGGTGAGGAGCAGGATGGGGACGTCGCTCTCCTGCCGCAGGACCCGGCAGAGCTCGAACCCGCTCATGCCCGGCAGCATGACGTCCAAGATCACCAGGTCGAACCGTTGGCTGCGCGCAAGCTCCAGGGCCGCCACCCCGTCCTGCGCCTCCACCACCTGGTAGCCCTCCCGCTCCAGCGCAAACCGGATGGACTCCACGAGGGGACGCTCGTCGTCCACCACGAGGATCTGGACCGGCATGTCAGGGGAGAGCGGACGCGGCTAGGGCGCGGAGCTCCCCCGCGTAGCGCACGAGCTCCACGCCCGCCTCCTCCAGCAACCGTGCGGCCGCGGGGTCCGGGTACTCCCCGGCGTAGACCACCTTGCGGATCCCCGCGTTCACGATCATTTTCGCGCACACGAGACACGGTTGGTGGGTGCAGTACAGCGTCGCGCCTGCGATGGCCACCCCGTGGTAGGCGGCCTGGATGATGGCGTTCTGCTCCGCGTGGATGCACAGGCACGTGTCGTGGGCAGTCCCGGGCGGGGTGGAGCCTGCACAGCGAGGGCAGCCTCCCTCCCCGCAGTTCCCCAGGCCCCGGGGGGTGTCGTTGTAGCCCGTGGACAGGACCATGCGGTCCTTGACCACCACCGCACCCACCCGCCTGCGCAGGCAGGTCGAACGCGACGCCGCCAGGGCGGCCATGCTCATGAAGTACTCGTCCCAACTCGGCCTCACTTCGTCCCGAACAGGCGGTCCCCCGCGTCCCCGAGTCCCGGCAGGATGTACCCGTGGTCGTTCAACCGCTCGTCCACCGCCGCGGTGTAGATCACCACGTCCGGGTGGTCGCGGTGCACGCGCTGGATCCCCTCCGGGGCTGCGATAAGGCACATGAGCTTGAACCGGGTGGCGCCGCGCTCCTTGATCAGCCGGACGCACTCCGCCGCGGAGCCGCCCGTGGCCAGCATGGGGTCCAGTACCATGACCTCCCGCTGTGCGATGTCCGGCGGGAGTTTCACGTAGTAGGTCACGGGCTGCAGGGTGTCGGGGTCGCGCCAGATGCCCACGTGGCCCACCCGGGCCGTGGGCATGAGGCGTGTGATGCCCGGCTCCATCCCGAGCCCGGCGCGCAGGATCGGCACCACGGCCAGCTCGTATCCGGAGATGGACTTGCCGCGGGTCCGAGCCAGCGGGGTTTCCACCTCCACCTCCCGGGTCCGCAGGTCCCGGGTAGCTTCGAAGGCCAGCAACATGCTGAGCTCTTCCACCAGCTCCCGGAACTCTTTGTGGGGAGTGTTTCGGTCGCGGAGGATGGCCACCTTGTGTTGGATCAACGGGTGGTCGACCACGTACACCTTGGCCACGCCTCACCCCCGGCTAGTCCCGCACCGGCGCGGGACGGGGTACGTCCTCCTCCGCGTAGATGGGGAACTGGTCGCACAGGGCGCGTACCTCGCCCCGCACCCGCGCCTTCACCCGCGCGTCATCAGGGGCTGCGAGCACCTCGGCGATCCAGCGGGCGATCTGGCGCATCTCGTCCTCCCGCATGCCGCGGGTGGTGACCGCGGGGGTCCCCACCCGGATGCCGCTGGTCACGGTGGGCTTTTGGGGGTCGAAGGGGACCATGTTCTTGTTCACCACGATGTGCGCCTCCCCCAGGGCCTGCTCCGCCAGCTTGCCGGTGAGGCCCTGACGGCGCAGATCCACCAGCATCAGGTGGTTGTCCGTGCCCCCCGAGGTGACGTGGAATCCCTGCCGCTGCAGTTCCTCCGCCAGCGTGCGGGCGTTCCGCACGATCTGCGCCGCGTACTCCCGGAACGCGGGGGTGGAGGCTTCCTGGAAGCACACGGCCTTGGCCGCCACCACGTGCATGAGGGGCCCGCCCTGGGCGAAGGGGAACACGGCCCGGTCCACGAGCTTCGCCAGGTCTGCCTTGCACAGGATCATGCCTGACCGGGGTCCCCGCAGGGTCTTGTGCGTGGTGGAGGTCACCAGGTGCGCGTAGGGCACGGGGTCCGGGTGCACGCGGCCGGCCACCAGCCCCGCGAAGTGCGCCATGTCCACGAGCAGGTAGGCGCCTACCTCGTCCGCGATCTCCCGCAGCCGTGGGAAGTCGAAGTGGCGCGGGTACGCCGTCGCGCCCGCAACCACCATCTTCGGCCGGTGCTCTCGCGCCAGCCGGGCCACATGGTCGTAGTCCAGGGTCTCCGTCTTCGGGTCCACCCCGTACGGGATCACCTGGAAGAGCTGGCCGGAGAAGTTCACGGGGCTGCCGTGGGTGAGGTGGCCGCCGTGCGCCAGGTTCATGGCCAAGATCTTGTCCCCGGGCTGCAGGACCGCGAAGTAGGCGGCGAAGTTGGCCTGGGAGCCCGAGTGGGGCTGGACGTTGGCGTGCTCGGCTCCGAACAGGGCCTTCGCGCGCTCGATGGCCAGTTGCTCCACCACGTCCACGAACTCGCAGCCGCCGTAGTACCGGCGGCCGGGGTAGCCCTCCGCGTACTTGTTGGTGAGCACGCTCCCCTGGGCCTCCAGCACCGCCCGGCTGGCGTAGTTCTCGGAGGCGATCAGGTTGATCCGGGTCTGCTGGCGCTCGATGTCCCGGACGATGGCGTCTGCCACCTGGGGGTCCTGCCGAGTCAGGTACTCCAGCACGGTCCGCTCACCCCCTTGCGTACTTCTCCTCCACCGCGCGCAGCTTCGCAAGCCGGCGGTCGTGCCGGCCGCCCTCGTAGCGGGCCGCAAGCCAGCTGCGCACCACCTCCCGGGCCAGCTCCGGGCCGATGACTCGGGCCCCCAGAGCAATCATGTTGGCGTCGTTGTGCTCCCGGGCCATCCGGGCGGTGTACGACTCCCAGCACACCGCACAGCGCACCCCCGGCACCTTGTTGGCCGCCATGGCCTCGCCGTTTCCGCTTCCGCCCAGCACGATCCCCAGGTCGCACTCCCCCCGGGCCACCGCCTCCGCCGCCGGCACCACGAAGTCCGGGTAGTCCACGGGGTCGGTGCTGTGGGTCCCGAAGTCCCGGACCTCGTGGCCGAGGTCGCGGACGAAGCGCTTGAGTTCCTCCTTGAGCCCATAGCCCGCGTGGTCGCTGGCGATGGCGATGCGCATCCTCGTTCACTTCGCGGCCGCAGTCGCCACCCCCTGCACTCCGTCCCACACCCGCTGGACGGCCTCCGCGGGGATGGGCCCGGCCCGCAGCACCCGCGGCCGGTCCCCGGTGCAGTCCACCACCGTGGACGGGCGTCCCCGCAGCCGCCCACCGTCCAGCACGAGGCGCACGCGGCCGTCGAGGTCCGACAGCACCTGGGGCACGGTGGTGGGCGCCGGGCGTCCGGACGTGTTGGCGCTCGTCCCGACCAACGGGAACCCGCACGCACGCACAAGGGCCCGTGGCACGGGGTGGTCTGGGACGCGCAGCCCGACGGTTCCGGTGCCCGCGGTCACGAGGTCGGCCACCACGCCGCGTCCAGGCAGCACCAGCGTGAGGGGACCCGGCCAGAAGCGTTCCATGAGCCGCCGGGCGCCCGGGGACACGTGCGCGAGCGCTTCCGCTTCGCCGGGCTCTGCGAGGAGGACGGGCACCGGTTGGTCCGGCGGGCGGCCCTTGACTTCGAACACCCGCCGCACCGCGGACGGCTCTGTGGCGTCGCAGCCCAACCCGTACACGGTGTCCGTGGGGTACACCACCACCTCGCCCGCACGGAGGGCCTCCACGGCCCTCCTGGGTGCTGGGGCGTCAGGGGTCACCCGCAGCACCACAGGGAAGTTCACGAGCTCGTCCATCAAGCCGCCTCCGACAAACTCAAGGCCCGCGGGCCAACACCCGCGGGCCCGGAGCCTGACCCCGCGCGATGCTCAGGGTCTCCCCGGCACTCCGGCCGGCGGACCTCCCGGGACGCCGTCCGGCCGGCCCGGCGTCCCTTCGGGGGGGCCGGCTGACGTCCCCGCCGGAGGCCCTCCGGGTGCCCCCTCAGGCTTGCCCGCTGCTTCTGGCGATCGCCCTTCCGACATCACCGCGGCCACAGCCAGCCCCAGCTGGGACGGGTGCACGCCCAGCTCCATGGCGATCTCACCCCAGCCCTTGCCCTCCGCGCGCATGGCCACGATCTCGTCCACGCTCCTGCCCGACAGTTTGGCCAGGTGCAAGACCATGATCACCTCACCCCAGCCGTACCCGGCCGCCCGCAAGGTCCGCACCACTTCGTCTAGGTTGGGGAAGTCGGCTCCGTACACAGCCCGGATGCGCGCGAGAACCAGTTCCTCCCCGGGGTTGGAGTTCTGCGCGTAGACGACCGCACTCACCGCAAGCGCTGCTGCGAGCCCCAGCGACAACGCGACCCGCCCGCCCTGCACCTGCACCACCTCCTCCCGTTTCTCCCCCCGCCCCCACTGTACGGGCCTTCGGCGGAGGGCGCAACCCGGCCTCACGGCCACCGCGCCACCACGGCCCGCTCGAGCCCGCTCCAGTCGCGCACCACCTGTGGTTCTCCGTACCCCAAGGCGGACAGCAGCGCAGCCACGGACGCGGCCTGTTCCCACTTGGCCGCCACCTCGAACGCGATCCAACCTCCGGGCAAGAGCACGGTTCGAGCCTGGTCTGCGATGCGCTCGTGCAGTTCCACACCCCGCGGACCCGGGGCGAACACGGCCAGTTCAGGCTCCGCCAGAACCTCCGGAGGAAGCTCCGCCCGGGCGCTCGGAGGGACGTAGGGCGGGTTGGAGGCAACGGCGTGGGCGCGCACCCCCAAGCGCAGCAGGGGCACCAAGGCGTCGCCTTCCACCAAGTGCAGGCGATGGTGCACGCGGTGGCGGCGGGCGTTCTCCTCCGCCACGGCCAGAGCAGCGGAGGACAGGTCCGTGGCGTACACCGTGGCCTCGGGCCGCTGGACCGCCAGCGCCACGGCCACAGCACCGCTGCCGGTGCCCACGTCCACGTACACCGGTTCGGGGACGTCGCGGGTCAGCTCCAGCACCACCTCCACCAGCCGTTCGGTTTCGGGCCGTGGGATGAGGACGCGCTCGTCCACCACTAGGCGCAGGCCGAAGAACTCCCGCTCACCCACCACGTAGGCGAGGGGACGGCGCGCCGCCCGCCGCTCCAGCAGGTCCGTGTACCGCTGCCAGGCCTCCGCGGGGAGGGGGCTATGCCACCGCGCGTACAGCTGCGCCCGGTCCAGCCCGAGGGCGTGGCGCAACAACACCTCGGCCTCCAGGCCGCACTCCTGGATGCCTGAGGCGGCCAGGTGCTCCCTCCCCCAAAGGTACGCCTGTCGCAGGGTCAGGCCGCGTTCCGCGCGACCGGGCAGACCTTCACCCACCCGGCCTTCCACGGGGTCGACCCCTTCAGGGCGCCGCGGGCAGGTGCTCGAGGGCCTCCTCCCGTTCTCGGCCCGCGAGGGCGTCCAGGATGGGATCCAGCTCACCGTCCAGCACCGCGTCCAGACGGTGGAGCGTCAGGCCGATCCGGTGGTCCGTCACGCGGTTCTGCGGGAAGTTGTAGGTCCGGATCCGCTCGCTGCGTTCCCCGGTCCCCACCTGCTGCCTTCGGGCCAGGGCGATTTGCTGTTGCTGTTCGCGCCGCCGGCGCTCCAGCAGGTGCGCCCGCAGGATCCGCATCGCCTTCTCCCGGTTTTGGTGCTGGGAGCGCTCGTCCTGGCAGGTGACCACGAGCCCCGTGGGAAGGTGCTTGATCCGGACCGCGGTCTCCACCTTGTTCACGTTCTGACCGCCGGCCCCGCCTGCGCGGAACGTGGACACCTCCAGCTCCTCCGGCCGGATGTCCACCTCCACCTCCTCTGCCTCCGGCAGCACCGCCACGGTGGCGGTGGAAGTGTGGATGCGCCCAGAAGCCTCCGTCTCGGGCACCCGCTGCACCCGGTGCACGCCGCTCTCGTGCTTGAGCCGGCTGTACGCGCCCTTCCCGGCGATCCCCAGAGTGGCAGACTTCACGCCGCCCAGGTCCGAGGGCTGGAGCTCCAGCACCTCCACCTTCCACCCCCTTCGCTCCGCGTACCGGGTGTACATCCGCAGCAGGTCCGCGGCGAACAGCGCTGCCTCCTCCCCACCTGCCGCGGGCCGGATCTCCAAGAGGATGTTCCGGTCGTCGAAAGGGTCCTGTGGGGTCAGGAAGGCCTCGAGCTCTGCGAGCAGCACCCGGTGGCGGGCCTCCAAGCGCTCCAGCTCCTGGCTCGCGAGCTCGCGCACCGCGGGGTCGGGGTCGGCGAGCAGCGCCTGCGCCTGCGTCCGCTCCTCTTCCAGACGGCGCAGGGCGCGCCAGCGCTCCACCACCTCGGACAGTTCTCCGTGTTCCTTGGCGACCGCCCGGTACCGTGCCGGGTCCGCGAGCACCTGCGGGTCCGTCAGCAGTCCGGTCAGTTCCTCGTAGCGGCGCTCCAACCGTTCGATGCGGTCCAGGGGAATCGCCATGGTCCGTCAGGCCACCGTGCGCTCCAGAGCCCGCTCGTCCTCCCGTTCCAAGACCCGCTTCAGGGCCCGGATGGCCACCTCCACCTGTGTCGGGTCCGGCTCCCGGGTCGTGAGCCGCTGCAACCACAGCCCCGGAGCCACGAGGGGCCGGAACCACCGCGAGCGGGCACCCGCGCGGATCACCTCGTACGCCAGCCCCGCGATCACCGGCACCAGCAGCACCCGCGAAGCGATGCGCAGCCCCAGCGGGGGCTTGCCCAGCAGCGAGAACACCACCACGGCCACGAGGACCACCACCAGCAAGAAGGAGGTCCCGCAGCGAGGGTGAAACCGGCTCTGCCGCTGGACCTCCCGCACTTCCAGCGGCACCCCGCGTTCCCACGCGTTCACGGCCTTGTGTTCCGCGCCGTGGTACATGTACACGCGTCGCAGGTCCGGCAGGAAGCCCAGCAGGCCCACGTACGCCACCAACACCGCGGTCCGCAGCGCGCCCTCCAGCAGGTTGAACCCGACCGGTCCCAGGCCCGGATCCACCCACCGCACGAGAACCGTCGGGAAGACGAAGAACAGGCCCACGGCCAGCCCCACGCCCAGGCCGAGGCTCAGAGCCACCTCCCGGCGCGACAGGGGGCGGCCCATCTCCGACTCCACCGCCTGGTTGGCGGAGTACACCAGGGCGCGCACGCCCACGGCCAGGGCCTCCCAAAGCACAACCACGCCGCGCACTACCGGCAGCCGCGCCCACCGGTTCCGGACCAGCAGGCTCGGCCGGTAGTTGACCTGCTCGGCCATCTCCCCACTCGGCCGCCGGACCACGGTGCTGACCCAGTGGGGCCCCCGCATCATGACCCCCTCGATGACCGCCTGACCTCCGATGGCTACCCGCGGGGCCGTCACCTGAACCACCTCGACTTCATGGTAGCCGTCACCCGTAGCCGCGACCAAGCGGGCGGCCTCCCTCTCCGGGTCGTGTGCTGGAGACGGGCGGGGATCGCTGTGGGACGCTGGATCTAGACCACTCCCCAAAATCGCTACGCGATTTTTGGGGACCCCGGTCCACCGGTCGGCGGGGTTTTCCGGGACAAGCTCCTAGGCGTCCATTCCGTACTTGCGGAGGAAACGCTGGACGTGGCCCTCCGCGTCCACGATCCTGCGCTGCCCGGTGTACAGCGGGTGGCACTTGGAGCACACCTCGACCCGCAGGTTGCGCCGCGTGCTCCCCGTGGTAAACGTCTCCCCGCACGCGCACACCACCACGGCCTCGAAGTACGGTGGGTGAATCCCCTGCTTCACGTCAGCACCTCCGGTTGCAAACAAAGGGGATTGTACCACGGGTTCCCAAGACGCGGTCTCAGTGGCGACGGCTCGGAGCTTCCGGAAAGCCCTGAAGCGGGACGGGGTCGCCATCCGTCGCGGAGCGATTTGGCCTAGGGCAGGTACCGCAGGGGGTCTACGGGCTGGCCGCGGACGCGGACCTCGAAGTGCACGTGGGGCCCAGTACACGCGCCCGTGCAGCCGACGCGTGCGATGGCCTCGCCGCGCTCGACGCGCTGCCCCACGCGCACCAGGATCCGCGAGGCGTGGCCGTACCAGGTCTCCATCCCGTCCCCGTGGTCCAGCACCACCACGAGCCCGTACCCCCCGTACCAGCCCGCCCGCACCACGCGGCCTGCTCGCGCGGCGTAGATGGGGGTGCCGCGGGGTGCGGCGATGTCCACTCCGTTGTGGTGCCGCCGCCAGCGCATCCCGAACCGGGACGTGATGACCCCACGGGCCGGCCACAAGTAGGCCACCGTGCTCCGGGTCCGCAGGGGCGTAATACGGCGGGCGGCCGCAGAACCCGGTACTGGGATCACCAAGCGCTGCCCCACCCGCAGGCGGTCGCCCTGGATGCCGTTGGCGGCGGCGAGCGCCTCCACCCGCACACCCGTCTTCAGGGCGATGGCCCACAGGGTGTCACCCGGTCGCACGGTGTACCGCGCTGGCCCGGAACTGGCCACTTCCGCCGCACGGCCCACCGGCACCTGCAGAACCTGGCCGGGGCGCAGGAAGTCGGCGTCCGAGAGCTCGTTGGCTGCCGCGATGGCTTCCACGGTGGTCCCGAACCGGCGTGCGATCTCCCACAGCGAGTCTCCCTCGGTCACGCGGTAGGACCGCCGCACGCCGGAAGGGCGGGGCGCAGGGAGTTGGGCAGCCCGCGCTGCAGTCCCCTGCGCCGGCCGGGGGCTCACCGGGCGTCGGCGCGCCGGCCTGGCAGCTGCCGCCCTTCGGGGCAGCAGGAATTCCGGAGGTTGCACGGCCGCCGGGAACACGGGCGTCGTCGGCTGGACGAGCACCGGGGACTGTACGGGTCGGGCCTCTAGGAGCTGCGTGGACTCGCCGGAGCTCGTGCGCGGCCCGGGGACCAGCAGGACCGCGCACACAGCGAGCACACGGATGGCGGCGCGACGCAACGCCCCTCCTCAGCTTCCCTATGGGTGTCTTTCTGCGACTAGGAACCGCTGGCGCCCGCACCAAACCGCGGACGTATAGATTCTAACTTAGGACGTCAATCCCATAGATTCGAACACATCAACGACGTGCTGGGGTACGCCGGCGGTCAATCCTGGGACCTGCGCTGAGCCGGGGGACGCTCGGGCGCCCCGCCGGCTTGGAGTCCTGGGGTTCCAGCGAGATCACCCAGAGTCGGTCCGGGATGTTTGGGGAGCCGGTCCGGACTGGCCGATCGGGCTTTCGGGACAGGTTCCTAGGACCCGACCCCGACCTCCTCCTCGGAGGACTTCACGATGGACCGCAGGAACGCGGCGTTGTTGGGGGTCTTGCGCATGCGGTCCAGGATCAGCTCCGTCATGGCGACGGTGTCCAGCTGCTCCAAGGACTTGCGCAGTACCCAGACCTTCCGCAGCTCCTCCTCCGTCAGTAACAGTTCCTCCCGCCGGGTGCCGGACATCTTAATGTCGATGGCGGGGAACGTGCGGCGTTCCTGCAGCTTGCGGTTCAGGTGGAGTTCCATGTTGCCCGTGCCCTTGAACTCCTCGTAGATCATGTCGTCCATGCGGCTGCCGGTGTCGATCAGGGCCGTGGCCACGATGGTCAGGCTGCCGCCCTCCTCGATCTTCCGCGCGGCGCCGAAGAACCGCTTCGGCCGGTGGAGGGCCGCCGGGTCCAGACCTCCGGACAGCGTCCGCCCGGAGGGCGGGATCACCAGGTTGTTGGCGCGGGCGAAGCGCGTCAGGCTGTCCAGCAGCACCACCACGTCCCGCTTGCCCTCCACGATCCGCTTCGCGCGCTCCAACACCAGGTCCGCCACCTGCACGTGCTCCTCGGGGGGGCGGTCGAAGGTGCTGGCCACCACCTCCGCCTCCACGGACCGGCGCATGTCCGTGACCTCCTCCGGCCGCTCGTCCAGCAGCAGGACCATGAGGTAGACCTCGGGGTGGTTCTGCACGATGGCCTGGCCCACTCGCTTCAGGAGCGTCGTCTTCCCCGCTTTGGGCGGGGACACGATCATGGCCCGCTGGCCCTTGCCGATGGGCGCGAACAGGTCCACCACCCGGGTGGTGAGGTCGCTGCCGGTCTCCAGGCGGAACCGCTCGTAGGGGAACACGGGCGTCAGCTGCTCGAAGTGGGGCCGGTTGCGCGCCTGTTCCGGGTCCAACCCGTTCACGGCCTCCACCCGCAGCAGTGCGTAGTACTTCTCGTTGTCCTTGGGCGGACGGACCTGCCCCAGGACCTCGTCCCCCACCCGCAGCCCAAAGCGCTTGATCTGGGAAGGGGACACGTAGATGTCCTCCGGGCCCGGCAGGTAGCCGCTGGCCCGCAAGAACCCGTACCCCTCGGGCATGATCTCCAGGATGCCGGAGCGGAACATGAGCCCGGACTGCTCCGTCTGCGCCTGCAGGATCCGCATGATGAGCTCCTGCTTGCGGTACCGCCGGTAGTTGGGGATGTTCAGCTCCTTGGCGATCTCCTGGAGCTCGTTCAGGTTCTTCGCCTCTAGATCTGCCAGTGCCAGAATGGTCTCCACCTCCAGTTCGCTGGCCCCGGATCCAAGTTCTACCGGTCAGGGCAGGCCGGGACGAGGCCCGTGCGTCGCGGTCGGTACGGTCCGGGACGCTACGACCCAGCCGGCGCCGAGCTGCGGGCCAAGAGCTCGGCTTGAAGCTTGCGCCAGTCCTCCAGGAACCGCTCCAGGCCCAGGTCTGTGAGCGGGTGGCGGAACAGCTGCTCCAGGGTGCCGAACGGCATGGTGGCGATGTCCGCTCCCGCTCGGGCGGCCTCGAGTACGTGCAGGGGGTGGCGGAGGCTGGCCGCCAAGACCTTCGTCGGGTACCCGTACCCGCGGAGGATCTCCACCGCCTGGCGGACCACGTCCATGCCCACGTGGCCGACGTCGTCCAGCCGGCCCACGAAGGGGCTGACGAAGTACGCCCCGGCCTTCGCCGCCAACAGCGCCTGCACGGGGCTGAACACCAGGGTCACGTTCGTGCGGATGCCCTCCTCGCGGAGGGCGGTCACCGCCCGCAGCCCCTCCGGGGTCATGGGCACCTTCACCACCACGTTCGGGGCCCAGCCGACAAACTCCCGAGCTTCCCGGACCATGCCCTCTGCGTCCAGGCTGGTGGTCTCCACGCTGATGGGCCCCGACACCCACCGTGCGATCTCCTGCACGAGGGCCTTGGGCTCCCGCCCCTCCCGGGCCATCAGGGTCGGGTTCGTGGTAACCCCGTCGAGCACGCCCCAGGCTGCGGCAGTCCGGATCTGGTCGGGGTTCGCGGTGTCCAGGAAGAAGAGCATCCGGCGGCTCCTGCGGCTAAGGCCCCCTGGCCTCGATGTAGGTCACGTCGCCGACGTCCCCCAGCAACAGCATGGCCAATTCGTCGTTGGGCTTCAAGTCCTGCAGCTGCGCGGGCCGGTCGTTCCGGTACACGGCCACCACGGGGCCCAACCGGAAGTTCTGGATCACCCGACCGTCGGTGACGGACAGGATGGCGGGGTTGCCCGGCTGGATGGAACGGAAGCGGCCGCGGCGGAAGTCGTACCGCCCCAGGACGTTCATCACGCCATCGAGCGCCACCGCGGCGTCCAGGCGTGTGGCGGGGTCGTTCGGCCGCACCCGGCCGTCCGTGGTGAGGAGGAATTTGCGCTCCAGGGCCAGGGCCACGTACCCGCGGTGCTCCGGCCTGACGTCCTGGGCGTCCTGGGCGGGGATGGGGTTGCCGCGCTTGGCCAACGCCTCCTGGTCCAGCCCGCTCACCCGCGCGGCCAGCTCCGCCACCTCCGCCCGGGAAAGGGGCGCCCGCGGGCGGAAGGTGTTGTCGGGGAACGCGGTGACAAAGCCCTTGGTGAAGAAGATGGTCACGCTCATGGGCTGGGGCCGCGCGGTCACCACCCCGATCAGCTCGTACCGGCCCGGTGGCACGGGCCGGTCGTTCTGGTCCAGCTGCTTCCACTTGGTGTCGCCCACCACCACCTGCTGGTTGGGCTGTACTGTGAGTTTCAGGCCCTGGGCGGTGAACTGCTGGCCCAGGGACCAACGGGCGACTTCCTCCCCGGACTGGTTGCGGATCACGAAATCGTACCGCTGTGAGGTCGGAAACTCCACTTCCGCGGCCCGGCCGGCGGTGTTGCGCAGGGACAGGGTGAGCCCGATCTCCTCCCCAGGCCCGTACGTCCCCTTGTCGGTCTCCAGGATCACTTCCCACTCCTGCACCTTGCGCACCGCCTTGCGCTGGTTCACCGTGCCCGCGCTGGCCAGGGCCGCCAGCAGCCCGCGGGCGGAGGGGGGGATCTCCTGCAGGTCCCGGTACTCGGGCAGAATCCCGCTCCCTTCCCGCAGCCCCACGGCGCGCGCCAGGGCCACGAAGAAGTCCAGGCGCGTGATCCGTTCCTCCGGCTGGAAACGCCGGTCCTGCGGGATCGCAAACACGCCCTTGGCCGCCAGCTTCTCCAGCATCCGCTGCTCCGGGCGGCCTGCCATGTCGGTGAAGATCTGCCCGAAGGCGGGCGCGGCGAGGAGCACCGCGCACAGCGCCGCCAGCACGCGAACCCAGCGGGCCATCTCAAACCCTCCTCGTAGGTCGGCTTCACGAGGGATCCCCGCGGGCCCACTCCGCCCGGACCGCCTTCCCGACGACGTATGGTCGGTGAGCTGTGGCCACCGCTGGAGGAGGCGCGGGTCCCGAGGGAAGCTACGGACTAAGGGCCTCCAGAGTTCTGCGGGCGGTCTTCCCCCGCGGGCCGAGCCGGCTCTCCCCGTGGCTCTGAGCTGCGGAGCTCCGCCAGCTCCTGTTCCAGCCGCCGGATCTCGGCCTCCAGGGCCTCGGCGGGCTCGCACAGACGCCCGAGCTCCGGGTCCCCCAAACACCCCGCGCGGTACCGGGCGTGCACGAGCCTGCCGATCTCGGTGTACCGGTCCTCCAGACGCGCCTGCAGGTTGCCAATCTCCAGGCGCACGCGCGCCACGCGTGCGAGCCGCTCCGACTCCCGCGCCACCGAGGTAGCGCTCTCCCGCACAGATCGGACCACGCGATCCAACAAGTCCCGCGCCACGGTCACGCCCGCATTATACCATCCCCGGGCACCCGGTCTCTCTTCTGGTACCATGTGCGTGACGTGCGGGATCTGAAGGCGGAGCTGCGGGCGAGCGTCGCGGAGGCGGTGGGGTCCCTCGGCGTGGACGAGCCGGTGGAGGTGGTGGTCCAGCCCACCCCGCCGGACAAGCCGGGCGACTTCGGGAGCCCGGTGGCGTTCGCGCTCGCCCGCCGGCTGCGCAGGCCGCCTGTGGACATCGCCGCGGAGCTGGCCCGCCGCGCCCCCCTCCCGGCCGGGGTTCTGCGCGCCGAGGCGGTGGGCGGGTACGTGAACTTCACGGTGGATCCCTCCGCCCTGCTGCAGGCGGCCACCGAGCCCCTCCCGCCCCCCGCGGCCACGGGCCGTCGGGTCCTGGTGGAGCACACGTCGGTGAACCCCAACAAGGAGCTCCACGTGGGCCACCTGCGCAACGTCGCCCTGGGCGACGCCGTGGGTCGGATCCTCGCGTACGCAGGGCACGCTGTGCAGGTCCTCAACTACATCGACGACACCGGTCGCCAGGTGGCGGAGTCGTTGTTCGCCCTGGAGCGGTACGGCCTGCGTGACCCCGGCGGGCACAAGTACGACCACTGGGTGGGCGAGGCGTACGTGCGGCTGCACCGGGAGATGGAAGACCCCGACCGTCGTGCGGAGATCGAGGAAGGTGTCCGCCGGGTCTTGCAGCGCCTGGAGTCGGGCGAGCTAAGGGCGGAGGTGGAGCGCATCCTACGCGCCCAGCTGGACACCATGTGGCGGCTCGGGGCGGAGTACGACGTGTTGGTGTGGGAGTCCGACCTGGTGCGGGCGGGTCTCCTGCAGCAGGCCCTGGACCTGCTCGGCCGAACCCCCTACGTGCTACGGCCGGAGGCGGGGAAGTACGCAGGGGCCGTGGTCCTGGACACCTCCAGCTTCGTCCAAGGCCTGGAGGACCCCTATCTCGTCCTCGTCCGGTCGGACGGGACCGCCACTTACCCGGCAAAGGACATCGCCTTCCAGTTCTGGAAGATGGGGTTGCTCGGCGGGCTCGGGTTCGTACACTTCGAAGACCAGCCTTCCGGCCGGCCCCTGTACACCTCGCACCCCCGCGGCGACCCGGCCTTGGGGTTCGGCGGGTGCGAGGAGACCATCAACGTCATCGACGCCACTCAGAGCTACCCCCAGCTCGTGGTCCGCACGGCGCTCGCCATCGCCGGCCGGCCCGACCTGGCGGAGCGGGCCCACCACCTGGCGTACGAGACCGTGACCCTGGAGGGACGGCGGATCTCCGGCCGCCGCGGCCACACGGTGTCGGTGGACGAGGTCCTGGACGAGGCCCGGCGCAGGGCCAGGGCCATCATGGCGGAGAAGAACCCCGACCACCCCGACCCGGACTTCGTGGCGGAGCAGGTGGGGGTGGGCGCGATCCGGTTCGCCATGGTGAAGACCGAGCCGCGGCGGCAGATCGACTTCCGCTGGGAACAGGCCCTGTCCTTCGAGGGCGACAGCGGGCCCTACGTCCAGTACGCCCACGCGCGGGCGGCAAGCCTCCTGCGCCGGGCGGGGGAGGCAGGGGTGGCGGACGAGCCCCCAGACTTCTCCCAGGTCACCGAGTTCGAGCGGCCCGTGGCCCGCACCTTGCTGGACTTCCCCCAGGCGGTGGCCGACTCCGCGGCGCAGCGCACCCCGCACGTCCTGGCCCAGTACCTCCTCGACCTCGCGGCGGTTTGGAACGCGTACTACAACGCAAGGAGCCCCGACGGTACCCCCGCCACCTCGGTGCTGCTGGCTCCCCCCGGGTTGCGAGGCGCGCGGCTCGCCCTGGTGGCGCAGGTGCGGGAAGTGCTGCGGACCGGGCTCGGACTCCTGGGCGTTCCCGCGCCGGACGAGATGTAGCGAGTGGCCTAGAACAGCCGGATCGGACCCACCCGCTCCCGGTCGGTCACGTACACCGAGTCCACGAACCGGATCTCGCCCGTGGATGCCCCCATCACCAGGGTGTGGGTGCGCTGCCCTCCGGCGAAGAACAGAACGCCCTTGAACAGGTCTCCGTCCGTGATGCCGGTGCACGAGAAGATCACCTGCTGGCCCGGCACCAGGTCCTCGGTGAGGAAGATGCGGTCGGGGTCCGGGATACCCATGCTGCGGACCCGCTCCCGCTCCGAATCGTCGCGGAACCAGAAGCGCCCCTGGATCTCCCCGCCCAGGCACCGCAGCGCGGCGGCGGCCAGCACCCCTTCCGGCGCACCCCCAACCCCCATCACCGCGTGCACACCCGTCCCGGACACCGCGGCCGCGATGGCCGCGGACACGTCGCCGTCCGAGATCAGCTTGATCCGCGCCCCGGCCTGCCGGACCTCCTCGATCAGCTCCGCGTGCCGTGGCCGGTCCAGGATCACCACCGTCACGTCCTCCACCCGGCGGCGCAGGGAGCTCGCGATGGTGGCCAGGTTGCGGGCCACAGGCCACCGGAGGTCCACCCGGCCCGCCGCGGACGGGCCCACCACGAGCTTTTCCATGTAGACGTCGGGAGCGTGCAGGATCCCTCCCCGCTCGCTCACCGCGATCACCGAGATGGCGTTGGGCAGCCCCTTGGCCACCAGGTTGGTCCCCTCCACGGGGTCCACGGCGATGTCCACCTCGTAGCCCCGTCCGGAGCCCACCACCTCGCCGATAAACAGCATGGGGGCCTCGTCCCGCTCGCCCTCGCCGATCACCACCCGGCCTTGGATGTCCAGCTCGCCCAACGCGGCGCGCATGGCCTCCACCGCCGCGCGGTCCGCGGCGTCGTTGTCCCCACGGCCCATGAGGCGGGCCGCAGCCAGGGCGGCCGCCTCGGTCACCTTCACAAAGTCGAGCATCAGCGCGCGTTCCACGCCGCCCTCACTGCGCCGGCCGCTGCCCGAGCCGGACCCGCAGCTGCAGCCGCTGCCCGCCCCGCACCACGGTCACCGTCACCACGTCGCCCACCTTGCGCTGGAGGATCTCCCGCTGGAAGTCCGCGGCTCCCTGGATCCGGCGGCCTCCCATCTCCACCACGATGTCCAGGGGCCGCAGTCCTGCCGCCTCCGCCCCGCTTCCGGGGACCACCTGCTGGACCAGGACCCCGTGGTCTGCCGCGAGGCCGTACGCCTGGGCGAGCTCCGGGGTGACCTCCACGTACGCCACGCCGAAGAAGGGGCGCTGCACGGTGCCGGTGCGGATCAGCTGCTCCATCACCGACCGCGCCACGGAGGAGGGGATGGCGAACCCGATCCCTTGGGCCTGCGGGATGATGGCGGTGTTGATCCCCACCACCTGCCCGGCGCTGTTCACCAGCGCGCCGCCGCTGTTGCCCGGGTTGATGGCCGCGTCCGTCTGGATCAGGTTGTCGATGACGAACCCCGGGACCTGGATGGACCGGTTGAGGGCGCTCACCACGCCGACCGTCACCGTGCTCCCCAGGCCGAAGGGGTTCCCGATGGCGATGGCCAGCTGGCCCACCCTGAGTGCGTGGGAGTCGCCCAGCTCCGCCGCGGGCAGCCGCCGGCCCCTCGGGTCCACCTTGATCACCGCCAGGTCCGAGGGCGGGTCGGTGCCCACCACGCGTCCCTCGAGCTCCGTGCCGTCCAGCAGGCGCACCCGGATCTGGGTGGCGTTGCGGATCACGTGGTTGTTGGTGAGGATGTAGCCGTCCTCGCTGACGATGACACCCGAACCCGCGCCCTCCTGGGGGAACAGCTGGCCGAAGAAGTCGGGCGCAAAACCCCGCGTCTGGATGTTCACCACCGAGGGCCGGACCTTCTCCACCACCTGGATGACCACCGACTCCTCGGACTGCACCCGGACCACACCGCCGGGCGCAGACGGCGCCGCAGGCGGGGGCGGCGCGGCTAAAGGCATCTGGCGGCGGGCGGCCACGTAGCCTCCGCCCAGCCCGCCCGCGAACGCCAGCGCGGCCACCGCCAGCCACAGGCCCAGGCCCGGACCCCGCCGCGGCGGCGGTGCCGGCGGCGTCGGCGGTTCCTCCGGCGGCACGAACACACGGTACGGAGTGGACATGGTCGCTCCTCCTTCCCGGTCCATGATCTCACACTACCGTCGCGGTCCCGCAGGACGCGTTCCCAACGGGCCCTATCGGTGCCACAGGGGCATCAGGATCTTGATGTGCGTGACGCGCAGCAGCGCGGCGTTGTCCTTGCCCACGAGGGGCGGGAACAGGCCCCACGGGCCCTCGTCGATCCGCACCATGACCAAGAAGCGTTCGCTCACCCGCCTCTGCCACTCCTCGTCCGACAGGTCCTCGGGTTCGTACCGGGGCGCGATGAAGGCGCTGAAGAGGGGCGCGGTGCCCTGCGGAGAGGGGTCGAGGGGGTTGAGGGGTCCTACCACCATCCACTGCGTGCCGAGGATGGCCCCCACGAGCTCGGGGCTGTGCGCGTGGTCCCGGGGGATGATCTGGAACCCGCCCACCTGTCCCACCGGCGAAGTCGATACGTCGATGACACCCGGATGGTTCGCCCGCACGCGGCCGATCCCCACGTACTGCGTACCCTCGAACCGTCCCACCCCGGCCACGGGCCGCAGCACCACCCCGAGCAGCGCCTCCGACCCGTCGCCGTACCGGCCCCGCACCAGTCCGCCGAACCGGTTCTCGAACTCGATCTCCCGCGGGTAGGGCTCCGGGCGCTGCACCACGATGGTGACGCGGTCGCCCACCGCAGGCGTCCACCCGTTCGTGGAGACGACCGCACCCGCCCGCTCCACGAGCACGGGGTTGCCGACGAAGGCGCTGTAGCGTCCTCCGAAGATGGCCCGGCCGCCCGGGATGTCCGTGAGGACCACGTGCGGCGCCCAGCCGGACCCCGCAGGCCACAGGGTCACGATCCGACCCCGCCCCTGCGCGGTATCGCCCACCTTCACGTGCACCGCGTTGGCCCCGCTCGCGACCACGGTCCCGGGCGTCCCCCACCGACTCGCGTTGAACCCCACCGCGGACGCCACCGCGGGCCGTAGCACGCGTCCCAGCAGGCGCCAGGACTGCCCGCCGTCCTCGCTGGCCTCCACCGCGCCCCCCGCGGCGTTGCCGAGCCGTAGCCGGTACACTTCCACCCACGCGGTGGGCGCCAGAGGCTGCGCCGCCGCGGGTGGCCGCGCGCGGGCAACAGCCGCAGCCAGCGCGATCACCAGGATCCACGCGATGTGGGTTCTCCTCATCCCGCACCTCCTCATCCATTGTGACCCAGGGAGGATTCCGAAGGCACGGACAAGAAAGCCCCTTGCGTGCTCAACTGGCTGCGCAGACCCAAGTACGAGTCCGTGGAGCGCCGCGACCTGCCCGCGGGTCTGTGGGCCAAGTGCCCGCGGTGCGCGCAGCTGGTGTACCGCAAGGAGCTGGAGCGCAACCTGAAGGTGTGTCCCAAGTGCGGATACCACCACCGGCTAAGCGGCCCCGAACGCCTGCGCCTCCTGGTGGACGACGGGACGTTCGAGGAGTGGGACGCGGACCTGCGGTCCGAGGACCCGCTGGGGTTTCCCGGGTACGCGGAGCGCTACCGGGAAGCGGTGGAGCGGACGGGCCGCGGGGAAGCGGTGCTCACCGGACGCGGGCGCATCGCGGGCGTCCCCGCGGCTGTGGGGGTGATGGACTTCGACTTCCTCGGCGGCAGCATGGGGTCCGTGGTGGGCGAGAAGGTGGCGCGGCTGTTCGAGCGGGCGGTACAGCTGGGGCTGCCCGTGGTCACGTGCAGCGCCAGCGGCGGCGCCCGGATGCAGGAGGGCGTGCTGTCCCTGATGCAGCTCGCCAAGACCACCGCGGCCGTGGGGCGCCTGCACGACGCCGGGTTGCCCTTCGTGTCCGTGCTGTGCGACCCCACCACCGGCGGGACCACGGCCTCCTTCGCCATGCTGGGGGACGTGCACGTGGCGGAGCCCGGAGCCCTCATCGGGTTCGCGGGGGCGCGGGTGATCGAGCAGACCATCCGGCAGAAGCTGCCCGAAGGGTTCCAGAGCGCGGAGTTCCTGCTCCAGCACGGCATGGTGGACTTGATCGTCCCGCGGGCGGAGCTGAAGGACACCGTGGCGCGGCTGTTGAGGTTGCTGCGGTGCCCGGAGGAGGCGGACGGTGCGTAGCGCGCCGGAGGAGCGGGCCGAGCGGGAGCGGGAGCTGGAGCGGCTCGAGCAGGAGCTGGCGCGGGGCACCGGGGCTGCGGAGGAACTGCAGGAAGTGCTGCGGGCGCGGGCCGAGGCCCTGCGGGAGGAGCTGTGGCGCGACCCCACACCCTGGCAGATCGTCCAGGCCGCCCGCCACCCGCAGCGGCCCAAACTCGCGGACTACCTCCAGCGGCTGTTCACCGACGTGGTGGAGCTGCACGGTGACCGGCTGTTCGCGGACGACCCGGCGTTGTTCTGCGGGCTGGGGCGGTTCTTGGGCGAGCCCGTGGCCATCGTGGGACACTACAAGGGGAAGGACACCCGCGAGAACCTGCACCGCCGCTGGGGGATGCCGAACCCCGAGGGGTACCGGAAGGCGGTGCGGGTGATGCGGCTCGCGGAGAAACGGGGCCTTCCCGTCATCGCCCTGGTGGACACGCCCGCCGCCTACCCCGGCATCGAGGCGGAAGAGCGGGGACAGGCGGAGGCCATCGCCCGCAGCCTCCTCACCATGGCCCAGCTGCGGTCGCCCACCGTGGTGGCCATCACGGGCGAGGGCGGCAGCGGCGGCGCCCTGGCCATCGCCGTGGGTGACCGCGTGCTCATGATGCAGTACGCCATCTACTCCGTGATCTCACCCGAGGGCTGCGCGGCCATCCTGTGGCGGGACGCGGCGCGCAAGGAGGAGGCCGCCGCCGCGCTCAAGCTCACCGCCCGCGACCTGTACGCGTTCGGGGTGGTGGACGAGGTGGTGCCCGAGCCGCTCGGCGGGGCCCACCTGGACCCGGACGCAGCGTGCTCCGCGCTGCGGGATGCCCTGAGCCGCGCCCTGGCCGAGGTCCAGGCGCTCGCCGCGGAAGAACGCCTGGCCCGCCGCTACGATAAGTACCGGAGGATGGGCCGGTTTGGGGTCGCGGCCCCTTCCCCCGAGCCGCACACCCCGGGGGTGTAGCGTGTCGCAAGACGAGCGGCGTTCGCTGAACTTCGACGAGATCCGGGAGCTGGTCCGGATCGCCAGCGAGGCCGACATCACGGAGCTCGAAGTGGAGGCGGGGCACCTGCGGGTCGCCATCCGTAAGGCCCCGCGGTCCCTGAACCCCGCGCCTGCGGCCACGGCTCCCGCGGTGCCCGCGCCGCCTCCCGCACCCCCTCCGGAGGCCGCGGAGCCGCCCGCCCACTGGGTCCCGGTGCACGCGCCCATGGTGGGGACCTTCTACCGGGCGCCCAGCCCGGACCAGCCTCCGTTCGTGCAGGAGGGGGACCGGGTGGAGCCCGGCCAGACGCTGTGCATCATCGAGGCCATGAAGATGTTCAACGAGATCCCGTCCGAGGTCGGTGGCCGCGTGGTCCGGGTCCTGGTGGAGAACGGCGCGCCCGTGGAGTACGGGCAGCCGCTGTTCCTCATCGACCCACACGGCTGACCGCCCGCGCATGTTCAAGAAGGTCCTCGTGGCCAACCGGGGCGAGATCGCGGTGCGCGTCATCCGCGCGTGCCGGGAACTGGGGATCCGTACGGTGGCGGTGTACTCGGAGGCGGACCGGGATGGCCTGCACGTCCGCATGGCCGACGAGGCGTTCTGCATCGGCCCGCCGCCCGCCGCGGAGAGCTACCTGAACATCCCCAACATCCTCAGCACCGCGGAGCTGCTGGGCGTGGACGCCATCCACCCCGGCTACGGCTTCCTGGCGGAGGACCCGCGGTTCGCGGAGATCTGCCGGGACGCCCACATCACGTTCATCGGCCCGTCTCCGGAGGCCATCGAGGCCATGGGGAACAAGGCCCGCGCGCGGGAGCTGGCGCAGAAGGCGGGGGTGCCCGTGGTGCCCGGGAGCCCGGGGCCCGTGCGGAACGAGCGGGAGGCGGCGGCGGTCGCCGAGCGGATCGGCTACCCCCTGCTGGTGAAGGCGTCCGCGGGCGGCGGGGGACGGGGGATGCGGGTGGTCCACAACCGGGACGACCTGGACCGGGCGCTGCAGACCGCGCAGCGGGAGTCGGAGGCCGCCTTCGGCAGCGGCGAGGTCTACCTGGAGAAGTACCTGGAGGAGCCGCGGCACGTGGAGGTGCAGGTCCTGGCCGACGCCCGCGGCAACGTGGTCCACCTGGGGGAACGGGAGTGCTCCATCCAGCGCCGCCACCAGAAGCTCCTGGAGGAGGCGCCGGCCCCGGGGATCTCGCCGCGGCTGCGGGCCAACCTCCACCGGGCCGCGGTGCGCCTGGCGCAGAGCATCGGGTACACCAACGCGGGCACCGTGGAGTTCCTCGTGGACCGGCAGGAGAACTTCTACTTCATCGAGATGAACACCCGGATCCAGGTGGAGCACCCGGTGACGGAGGCCGTCACGGGGCTGGACCTGGTGCAGGAACAGATCCGCATCGCCGCGGGCGAGCGGTTGCGGTTCGGCCAGCGGGACGTGGAGTTCCGCGGCCACGCCATCGAGTGCCGCATCAACGCGGAAGACCCCGCCCACGACTTCCGCCCGTCCCCGGGCCGCGTGGTGGGCTTCGTGCCGCCCGGCGGCCCCGGCGTCCGCGTGGACACCCACGTGTACGCGGGCTACACGATCCCGCCGTACTATGATTCACTGGTGGCAAAGGTGGTGGCGTGGGGGCGCGACCGCGCGGAGGCCATCGCGCGCATGGAACGCGCCCTGCGGGAGTTCGAGGTGGTGGGCGTCCGCACCACCATCCCGCTCCACCGCGCCATTCTCGAAAACGCGTTCTTCCGGAGGGGCGAGGTGTACACCAACTTCGTGCAGCGACGGGTCGACCTGCGGGCCCTGGCCCGCCCGTAGCGGGGGGAGGCATGCAGCCGCACGCGGAGTCCCTGGCGGTGTCGGTGGAGACACTCCTGGAGTGGTACCGCACCCTGGTGTTCGTGCGGCGGTTCGAGGAGCAGACAGAGCGCAGCTTCCGCCGCGGGAAGATCGGCGGCTACCTGCACGTGGGGATCGGGCAGGAAGCTGTGCCCCTGGGGTTCTTGTCCGCGGCCCGGCCCGACGACGTCTTCTTCGTCTCCTACCGCGACCACGTGCACACCCTGGTGCGGGGGACCGACCCCGGCGCGGTGATGGCGGAGCTGTACGGGAAGCTCACGGGCACCTGCAAGGGGAAGGGGGGCTCCATGCACCTGTTCGACGTCGCCCGGGGGAACTACGGCGGTTACGGGATCGTGGGCGGGCACCTGCCCCTCGCGGTGGGCGCCGCGTACGCCCTGCGCTACCAGGGCACCGACCGGGTGTGCCTGTGCTTCTTCGGCGACGGCGCCATGAACAGCGGGGCCCTGCACGAGGCCGCGAACCTGGCCGGCCTGTGGGGTCGGGACGGGATGTGCCCGGTGGTGTTCGTGGTGGAGAACAACCAGTACGGCATGGGCACGTCCGTGGATCGCGCCTCCGCGGTCACAGACCTAGCGCGGCGGTTCGACGCCTACGACATCCCGAACGAGCGGTGCGACGGGATGGACCCCGTGGGCGTGTACGAGGTCGCCACCCGGGTGGTGGAGGAGGTGCGCCGGACCGGGCGGCCGTACGCGGTGGAGGCCCTCACGTACCGGTTCGCGGGGCACGGCGCCGCGGACCTGTTCCAGCCCTACCGGTCCAAGGAGGAGGTGGAGCGCTGGCGCCAGCGGGACCCCATCCTCCTCGTGGAGCGCCGGCTGCGCGAGCTCGGCGCCCTGGACGACGCCCGCGCCGCGGAGCTGGCCGCGTGGGCCGACCAGCGGGTGCAGGAAGCCGTGGCGTTCGCTGAGGAGAGCCCCGAACCTCCGCCCGAGGAGCTGTACCGCGACGTCTACGGGGAGTGAACCATGCCGGAGATGACCTACCGGGAAGCGCTGCGGTCCACCCTGGTGGAGGAGATGGACCGGGATCCCTCGGTGGTCCTGCTGGGGGAGGACATCGGGCTGTACCAAGGGACCTTCCGGGTCACGGAGGGACTGCTGGAGCGCTACGGCCCCAAGCGCGTGGTGGACACCCCCATCTCCGAGCTGGGGTTCATCGGCGCGGGCATCGGCATGGCCATGCTTGGCCTGCGGCCGGTGGTGGAGGTCATGACCTGGAACTTCTCGCTGCCTGCCGCCGACCAGATCCTTCAAAACGCGGCCAAGGTGCGGTACTTCTCCGGAGGACAGGTGTCCGTGCCTCTCGTGATCCGGGGACCGAACGGCGCGGGCGTCCAGCTGTCTGCCCAGCACTCCCAGTCCTTCGAGTCCTTCTACGGGCACTTCCCCGGCCTGCGGGTCGTGGCTCCCGCAACGCCCGCGGACGCCAAGGGCCTGCTGCGGACCGCCATCCGCTCAAGCGACCCGGTGATCTTCCTGGAGCACGCGGCCCTGTACGGGGTGAAGGGGCCGGTGCCGGACGGCGACCACGCGGTGCCCTTCGGCCAGGCGGCGGTGGTGCGACCCGGCCGGCACGTGACGGTGGTGGCCTACAGCCGCATGCTGCACCTGGTCCTGGCGGTGGCGGACCGTCTCGCGGCGGAGGGGATCGAGTGCGAGGTGGTGGACCTGCGGAGCCTGCGCCCCCTGGACGTGGACACCGTGGCCGCTTCCGTGCGGCGCACGCACCGGGCGGTGGTGGTCCAGGAGCAGTGGCCGCTGTTCGGCGCGGCCGCGGAGATCGCCAGCGGCATCTACGAACGGTGCTTCGACGACCTGGACGCGCCCGTGGAGCGCGTCACGGGCGAGGACGTGCCGGCCCCGTACGCCCGCAACCTGGAGCGACTCGCGTTCCCGGACGAGGACCGGATCGAGCAGGCCGTCCGCCGCGGGCTGGCCTGAACCGGTTCCCTCAGACGCGCAGGAGGAGACCATGGCCGAGGTGATCATGCCGAAGATGGGCGACGCCATGACCGAAGGCAAGGTCGTGGCGTGGAGGAAGCGCGAGGGCGAACGGGTCCAGGCCGGCGAGGTGCTGGCGGAGATCGAGACCGACAAGGTGAACGTGGAGATCGAGGCGGAGGCCTCGGGGACCCTGCACATCACGGTGCCCGAGGGCCAGGCGGTTCCCGTGGGCACCGTGATCGCGTACATCAACGGCCCGCCCGCCCGCGCCGCAGCTCCCACGCCGCAGGCGCCCTCTCCCGCCCCGGCCGCTCCGAAGCCGGAGGTACCCCCCGCCGAGGAGCCCGCAGGCCGGGTCAAGGCCTCCCCGCTGGCGCGCAAGCTGGCGGCCGAGCACGGGGTGGACCTGCTCGAGGTGAAGGGGACCGGACCCGGAGGCCGTGTGGTGGAACGGGACGTGCTGGCCTGGGTCGAGGAACGCGCCGCCCAACCGGCCGCGCGCCCCGCGCCCAGTCCCGCGGAGCCCGACTACGAAGACGTCCCCCTCTCCCGCATGCGCCAGGCCATCGCGCGGGTGGTGGTCCAGAGCAAGCAACAGATCCCGCACTTCTACGTGACCACGGAGGTGGACGTGGGCCGCGCCCTGGAGCTGCGGGCGCAGGTCCAGGAGGCTTTCGGCGAGGACGAGCGCCTGAGCGTGAACGACCTCATCCTGAAGGCCACGGCCCTCGCCCTGCGCCGCTTTCCCGACCTCAACAGTCAGGTCCTGGACGATCAGACGGTGCGCCGACACCGTCGGGTCCACCTGGGCATCATGGTGGCCACCCCCGACGGGCTGGTGGTCCCCGTGCTCCGCGACGCGGACCGCATGCCGCTGCGAGAGCTGGCGCGGGAGGCCCGGCGGCTGGTGGAGGGCGCGCGCGCCAAGCGCCTACGCCAGGAGGACACCACCGGGGCCACGTTCTCCGTCAGCAACCTGGGGATGTACGACGTGACCCACTTCGTGGCCATCATCCAGCCCCCCCAGGCCGGGATCCTGGCCGTGGGCCGGGCGCAGGAGCGGCCCGTGGTCCGGGAGGGACAGGTCGTGGTGCGGCCGGTGCTGCAGCTCACCGTGTCCGCGGACCACCGAGTCACGGACGGTGTGGGGGCCGCGGAGTTCCTGGCGGAGGTCAAGCGCCTGCTGGAGAACCCGCTCCTCCTGCTCCTGTAGCGGGCAAGAGTTTCTCCAGGGCGCGGCGGTACGTGTCCAGGTCCCGGTCGCTCCACAGCACGAAGCGCACGCGGTCGAAGACCCCCGGGTTCTCCCGGAGGAACTCCACCACCGTACGCAGCGCCACGGACGCCGCCCGCTCCACGGGGAACCCGTACGCGCCCGTGCTGATGGACGGGAAGGCCACGGACCGCAGGCCGTGCGCCTGGGCGAGCCGTAGGCTGGACCGGTAGGCCCGCGCCAGCACCTCTTCCTCGCCCTCCGACCCGCCGCGCCACACCGGCCCCACGGTGTGGATCACGTAGCGGGACGGTAACCTGCCCCCGGTGGTGAGGACAGCTTCCCCCGGCGGCAGCCGGCCACCGGGGAGCGTGCGCACGACCTGTTTGCACGCCTCCAGGATGGCGGGCCCACCCGCGCGGTGGATGGCGCCGTCCACGCCACCCCCGCCCATGAGGGACGGGTTCGCGGCGTTGACCACCGCGTCCACCTGCTGCTGCGTGATGTCCCCGCGCACAAGCTCCAGAGCCGCTCCCCCCACGCGCCGCACCACCACGTCCACCAAAACCTCACCTCCGAAGGCGCCCGTGTTCAGCCCTGCAGGGCCAGGTACGCCACGCCCACCAGCCCGGCGCGGTCATCGAGGGCCGCCCGCTCCACCCGTGCCGCCTCCCAGGCCCGGGGGAAGGCGGTGGCCCGTGCTGCCTCCAGCATCGGCTCGAACAGCACCGCGCCGGCCCGCGCGACTCCTCCCCCCACCACCACCACCTCCGGGTTCAGCAGGTTGAGTAGCCCTCCCACCGCCCACCCCAGGTAGCGCCCCGCGCGCTCGAACGCTTCCCGGGCCAACCGGTCGCCCCGCCATGCTGCTGCCGCCACGTCCTCCGCGGTCAGGGGATGGTGCCCGCGCAGCGTGCTCGGCGCACCTTCCCGCAGCCGTCCCTCCACCCAGCGCACGATGGCCGGCCCTGCTGCGATCCCCTCCAGGTGCCCCACGCGGCCGCACGGGCACACAGGGCCGGCGGGATCCACCACCACGTGTCCGACCTCGCCCGCTACGTCGCTCGCACCGCGGTACAGGGCGCCGTCCAGGATGATCCCCCCGCCCACCCCGGTACTGACCGTCACGTATACCATGTGGCGCGACCCACGGCCTGACCCCCGCCACCACTCCCCGAGCGCGGCAGCGTTCGCGTCGTTCTCCAGGACCACGGGGCAACCGAGCCTGTCCTGCAGCATCGCCCGCAAGGGCACCTCACCCCACCCGTGCAGGTTGGGAGGCTTGAACACGACCCCCTCGCGGACGCTGAGGGGACCGGGCACGGCTACGCCCAGCCGGCCCGGCCGCCCCCCCTCGAGAAGTTCGCGCACCGCGGCCGCGATGGTCTCCACCACCGCCTGCGGCCCGGACTGTGGGGTCGCCACCCGCAGGCTCGCGCCGACCTCGCCGTCCGGGCTCACCCGGCCCGCGCGCACCCACGTGCCGCCCAGATCCACGGCCACCACGTGCATGCGTCACCTCTCGTCGGCAGGAGGAAGCACTCCCGCCCTCAAAAAGATACGTCGGGAGCCGTCCGGGGACCTGGGACGGGCCCGGGAGGTGGCCTTCATGCTGTACATCGCCGCGGCCGTGGCCGCGGGCGTGTGGCTGGTTCTCTCCGCGGTCAAGATCGTCCGGGAGTACCAGCGCCTGGTGGTGTTCCGGTTCGGCCGGTCCGTGGGCCAGCGCGGCCCCGGGATCGTCTTCCTGATCCCTCTGGTGGACCGCGCGGTGTGGGTGGACCTCCGGGAGGCCTTCCTGGAGATCCCGTCCCAGACGTGCATCACCAAGGACAACGCGCCCATCAACATCGACTTCCTCATCTACTGGAAGGTGGTGGAGCCTGAGGCGTCCGTGATCCAGGTGGCCGACTTCGCGGGCGCCGCCCGGGGCATCGCCACCACGACCCTGCGGGCGGTCATCGGGGACATCGTGCTGGACGACGTGCTGGCGCGTCGGGAGCAGATCAACCAGGTGCTCCGCGCCAAGCTGGACGAGGTCACCGAGCGGTGGGGGGTCAAGGTGACCGCCGTGGAGATCCGCGAGATCCTCCCGCCCCGGGAAGTCCAGGAAGCCATGACGCGGCAGATGTCCGCAGAGCGCAACCGCCGCGCGGTGGTGACGGAGGCGGACGGCAAGCGGGAGGCGGCCATCAAGGTGGCGGAGGGCGAGAAGCAGGCCGCCATCCTGAAGGCGGAGGGAGACCGTCAGGCGGCCATCCTGCGCGCGGAGGGTTTCGCCCTGGCCCTGGACAAGATCTTCTCGGTGGCCCACAACGTGGACAGCAAGACCATGACCCTGCAGTACCTGGAGACGCTGAAGGCCTTGGGGGAGAGCCCGGCCACGAAGTTCATCTTCCCCATGGAGTTCACGCGGCTGCTGGCCCCCCTGGGGGACCTGGCACAGAAGGCGCTGGAAGACAAGGGCGCGTCCTAGCCGCCTGGTCTCCGACTCGGCACCAGCCCTCCGGGAAGCCTGTCCCGGAGAACCGTCGGCCAGAACGGACCGGCCTCCCAAGGCCGCTGCGCGCTTCTGCGGTCGTCTAGACGATGGCTTCGTGCGTCTGGGCGTTGAACAGGTGCATCTTGCGCAGGTCCAACGCCACCACCACTTCGTCCCCCATCTTCGCCCGCGTGTGGGCGTCCACCCGGGCCACCAGGGAGTGGCCCCCCGCGTCCAGGTAGAGGATCACGTCCGAGCCCAACGGCTCGTGCACCTCGACCTTCGCCCGCAGGGTGGCCGCGTCCGGCGGGAGCTGGCCGTCGCGCAAGGCCGCGTCGTCCACGTGCTCGGGCCGGATGCCGAAGATCACCGGCCTCCCTTCCCACGGCCGCACCACCTCGTGCAGGTCGGAGGGGATGGGCACGGCCCAACTCCCCGCGTCGAACACCAGCCGGCCGTCCCGCTGCCGGACCTCGCCGGGGACGAAGTTCATGGACGGGCTGCCGATGAAGCCAGCCACGAACACGTTGGCAGGCTTCTCGTACAGGCTCAGGGGCGCGTCCACCTGCTGCACCACGCCGTCCCGCATGACCACGATGCGGTCCCCCATGGTCATGGCCTCCACCTGGTCGTGGGTGACGTATACGGTCGTGGTCTGCAAGCGCGCGTGCAGCTTCTTCAGCTCCGCCCGCGTCTGGACTCGAAGCGCGGCGTCCAGGTTGCTGAGGGGCTCGTCCATGAGGAAGACCTGCGGCTCCCGCACGATGGCCCGACCCACGGCCACCCGCTGCCGCTGGCCTCCCGACAGCTGCCGCGGCTTGCGATCCAGGAGGTTCTCGATGCCCAGCATGGCCGCCGCCTCCCGCACCCGCCGGTCGATCTCCGCCCTCGGGTACTTCCGTAGCCGCAGCCCGAAGGCCATGTTGTCGTAGACCGTCATGTGGGGGTACAGGGCGTAGTTCTGGAACACCATGGCGATGTCGCGGTCCTTGGGCGGGACGTCGTTCACCAGCCGGTCCCCGATGTAGACGTTCCCCTCCGTGACCTCCTCGAGCCCCGCGATGAGCCGCAGGCACGTGGTCTTCCCGCATCCGGAGGGGCCCACGAGGACCGTGAACTGCCGGTCCGGGATCTCCAGGGTGACGTGGTTCACCGCCACCACGTTCCCGAACCGTTTGGTCACGTTCTCCAGGAACACCCGCGCCATCCGGCTCCGCCTCCTCGCACCCGGACCCCAGCGGATCCCCTAGGCGTCCGCGAGCCGCCGCTTGAGCTCGTCGATGACCGCCACCGGGGTGGGATCGACCTCGTTCAGATATGCAAGATACACGCTCACGAGATCCCCGAACAAGACGAGGGACAGGAGCCGGGCGAGCGGGTGGCTGCCCCGCGCCAGCACCTCGTGGTACCCCGCGGCGGCCCCAAGGCTGATCTCCCGGGTCACCTGCACCCGCCGCACGAGGCGCGGGGGGTCCTGAGGGTCGCGGAGGACCACCACCTGCAGCAGTGCCTCCGGCTGGCCTGCCAGCGCCCACCCCACGGTCTCGTTGTGGTTCAGCTCCGGAAACACGTTCCACGTGGCGTAGACCTTGCTGTTCTCGTTCAGCTGCGTCTTCCACCGCAGGGCAGCGGGTTCCGCCAGGCGGGAGGCCGCGTACACCACCGGCACGTGGCCCACCAGGGCGCGGGCCAGCTCCTTCGCCGGGTTCTCCGCAGCAGGCCGCCCCGGGCCCCACTCAGACGCCAGCTCCCGGAGCAAGCGCGCGGCCTCCGCCACACCCGCGCCAAGCCCCTCCACCCAGCCCGCCCGGTCCGCCACGCCCAGCATGGGGCCCAACAGCAGGCCGAGCGCTGCCCGGGGCGGGAGGCCGCCCGGGATCCGGACCGTGGGGGTCCCGTGCGCGGCGGCCCGCTCGACCAGCTGGCCACCGGAGCTGACCACCACGCACTGGGCTCCGGCCGAGCGCGCGGCCTCGTAGGCCGCGAGCGTCTCCTCGGTGTTGCCCGAGTACGAACACGCCAACACCCGTGTGCCGGGCCCCACCCACGCGGGCGGCACGTAGTCCTTCACCACGGTCACCGCAAACGGCGCCCGCTCGTACAGGAGCGCCCTCAGCAGGTCCCCGCCGATCCCCGAGCCGCCCATCCCCAGCACCAGCACGTGGCCGGGCCGCTCCCATCCCGACGCATCCAGCCGACGCCCGAGCTCGAACCCTTCCTCGAGCAAGTCGCCGAGCCGGACCACGAGGCCCACCATGTCCTGGGGGTCCAAGCTCCGCAGTTTCGCCGGGTCGTCCAGCACGTACGTCATGCACTCTGGCTTCGGGGTCCGGGGCGCCGAGCCCTGCTGGTTTGGTCTCCCGCAGCCGGGAACGGTAAACTTCCGTTGCATGGCAGCGTGCGTCCTTGTCGCCCTCAGGCGCCCGGAGGAGGCCGAGGCGGCCCTCGTCCTGGCGCGGCCCCTGGCTCGGGCGTGGGGGCTACCTGTCGTCCTGCTGTGCCCCCTGGTAGTCCCCGCGGACGAGCCCCTGAGCGCTGCAGCCACCTCCGCCCAGAGCGCGCGGGAGGTGATGGAGCGTGCGGCCCGGGAGGGCCCCGCGGACCCCGAGGTCCGCGTCGTGGTGCGGGCGGGCCGGGACGCCTGGACGGAGGTGCAGACTGCCGCGGCGGAGCTCGGTGCGCAGCTGTTGCTGGTCCTGCGGACCGCTGACGATGCCTTCGGCCGCCCCCTGGACGACCTGCTGCGCCAGGCACCCTGCGACCTCGTGCTCGCCTCCGCACTGCCGCTCCACGCCTTCGCGCGCGTGCTCGTGGGCGTGCGCGGCGGCCCCAACGCGGAGCTGGCCCTCCGGGTGGCCCAGGCGCTCGCCGCTCCGGTCGGCGGGGAGGTAACGGGGCTCCACGTGTTCCGCGAGGACATCCCCGAGCGGGAGCGGTGGCGCGAGGAGCGGCCGTACTTGGTGGTGATGCAGCGGGCGGAGGGCGCGGTCCGCAAGCGCATCGCGGCCGGTAGCGCCGCGGAGGTGATCGCCCAGCAAGCCCCTCAGTACACCGCGGTGGTGGTGGGGGCCACCGCGGACCCGGCCCGCCCGGCTGTCCAGCCCACCCTGCGGTCCCTGGACCGGCTGGTGGTGGTCCGCAGCGGGCAGTCGGTGCAGTCCTGGCTTCGCCAGCACGCCACGGCCCCGGCCCGCTGGTCCCGTCCCGAAGTGGAGAAGTGGTTCGCGGAGAACACCTTCCACGCCCGCGAGTTCGAAGACCTAGACCGGCTGGTGGAGCTTAAGCGCCGCCGCGGTTGGACCATCAGCCTGGGGCTTCCAGCCCTCAACGAGGAGGAGACGGTGGGCGGCGTCATCCGGGTCCTGCGGGACGCCCTCATGGTCCGAGTGCCCCTGCTGGACGAGATGGTGCTCATCGACAGCGACTCCACGGACCGGACGCGGGAGATCGCCACGGCCGAAGGGATCCCCGTCTACCGCCACCCCGAGGTGCTGCCCCACTTGGGCTCCTACCGGGGGAAGGGCGAAGCCCTGTGGAAGAGTCTGTACGTGCTGCGGGGCGACCTGGTGGTTTGGGTGGACACAGACATCCGCAACATGCACCCCAAGTTCGTGTACGGCCTCGTGGGGCCGCTGTTGCGGGAAGAACGCATCCTGTTCGTCAAGGGGTACTACCGGAGGCCCGTGCAGATCGGGGACCGGCTGTACGAGACGGGCGGAGGCCGCGTGACCGAGCTGGTGGCCCGCCCCCTGCTCAACCTGTTTTTCCCGGAGCTCTCCGGGCTCATCCAACCGCTGGCGGGCGAGTACGCGGGCCGGCGCGAAGCGCTGGAGCAGATCCCCTTCTTCACCGGCTACGGCGTGGAGACGGGCATGCTCATCGACCTGCTGAACCGCTTCGGGCTCGGAGCCATCGGGCAGGTGGATCTGGAGCAGCGGGTGCACCGCAACCAGTCGCTGCAGAGCCTGTCCCTGATGGCGTTCCAGATCGTGCAGGTGGTGGCGCGCCGCCTGGAGGACCGTCTGGGCACTCCGCTGGTGGACCCGGCGGCACGCACCCTCAAGCTGATCCGGCACGAGGCTGGGCAGCTCTCCCTGGAGGAGCGGGAGGTGGTGGAAGCGGAGCGGCCTCCCATGGCCACCGTGCCGGAGTACCAGGCGCGGCGCGCGGCGGCGGTGGCGTCGGGGTAGGCGGTGGAGCCCGCGCGCGCACCCGCAGACCCCCTGGAGGTGCTGAGCCAGCGCCTGGACCCCAGCACCGTCCCTTTCACCGATCGGGGCAGCCGGATCCTGGTGTTCCGGGAACCGGACCGCAGCCGTCTGTACGTCCGCGTGTGCGAGCGGTGGCCCAAGCTGGAGTACACGGAGGGCAGCTACCGGGTCCGGCCTCCCATCGTCAAACAGCTGGAGCTGCTAGACGGCGAGGGCCAGCCCCTGCGCTGGGACCTGGTGGCTTACCCGCACAAGTTGGTCTTCCGGACCGCCGCCGGGACCTTCCAGCTGTGCTTTGCCACCCCCGAGCTGCTGGCCCTCCGACCGCCTCCGGGCCGGTGGGGCCTGCGCTTCGTGGTCCGCGCGGAGAGCGTGTGGGCGGACCGCCGGGGCGGCCGCGCCCGGGGCGTGCGCAACCTCGCGTACACCACCAACGCGCCGCTGTTGCGGAACGAGGTGAGCAGCACGCAGAACGGCCAGTGGCGCGTGCTGCTGGTGGCAGACGATCACCCCAACCCCTTGCTCACGTTGAACATCACCCCGCGCCTTGGGTTCGACCGCAGCATCCACCCCGACGGGTTGTTCGAGGCCAGCGAGCAGCGATGGCGGGCGTGGTTCGCCCGCGTGCCCGCGGTGGCGCCCGAGCTGCGGCCTGCGTACCTGTACGCCTGGTACCTCATGCGGGCCGGCCTCATCGCCAGCCGGTACTACGTCACTCGGGAGGCGATGGTCCCTTCCAAAGTGCACTACGTGGGCCTGTGGCAGTGGGACGCCTTCTTCCACGCCCTGGCGTACCGGCACGTGGACCCGCAGCTCGCCCACGACCAGTTCCGGGTCCTGTTCGACCACCAGCGGCAGGACGGCATGGTGCCGGACTGCGTGTTCGACGAGGGCGTGGTGGAGCGCATGGGCTACCCGGTGGACGCCCCGGTGACCAAGCCGCCCGTGGCGGGCTGGACCCTGTGGCGGGTTTACGAAGCCACCGGCGACGTGGACTTCCTGGACGAGATGTACGAGCCCCTCGCGCGGTGGCAAGGCTGGTGGGTGGACCGCTGTGACGCCGACGGGGACGGCGTGTGCCAGTACGACCACCCCTTTTCCTCTGGGTTGGACGACAGCCCGCTGTGGGACCACGGGATGCCGGTGGAGTCGCCCGACCTAAACACGTACCTGTGCCTGCAGGCTGAGGCGTTGGGCCGCATGGCCGACGTCCTGGGCCGGCCGGAAGAGGCGGCGGCCTGGCGGGCTCAGGCGGACCGTCTGAGCCAGGCGCTGGTGGACCACCTCTACGACCCCCGGTCGGGACTGTTCTGGGCCCAGCGGATGACCGAGGCAGGCCACGAGCGCATCCCGGCCCTCACCGTGGTCAGCCTGTTGCCCCTGCTCACCGGGCGCCTCGCGCCCTCGGTGTACGCGGGCCTGCTGGATCGGCTGCAGGACCCGGAGCTGTTCTGGACTCCCTACCCGGTCCCCACCGTCGCCCGCTCGGACCCCGCGTACGACCCCGAGCGCATGTGGCGCGGGCCCGTGTGGGTGAACGTCAACTACCTCCTGGTGGACGGCCTGTTGCGGTGCGGGCAGCGAGGGCACGCGCAGGACCTGTGTGACCGTACCCTGGAGCTGGTGGCCCGCAACGCGGACATCCGCGAGTACTACAACCCGGAAACGGGCACGCCCCCGCCCCGGGCAGCTCCCGGGTTCGGGTGGTCGGCGGCCCTGTTCATCGACCTGGCGGTCCGGCGCAGCCGCGGCGAGATCTGATGGACCTCGCGCGCCACCTTCTCGTCGACCTCACCTCGCCTGCCGCGGTGGTGGCGGTCCTGCGCACTCTGGTCGCCGTCGCCCTCATCGTGGCCGCAGCGGCCGCGGCCATCACCCTCTCCCGCCGCGCTCTGGACCGGGCCCTGAGCCCTGCTCCGGGCGTGCGGGACTACGAAGCCCGCATGTCCCGCGCCCAGACCCTCGCTTCCCTGCTGCACAGCGTGGTCCGTTACGCGGTGTACTTCGTGGCCCTCGTCATGGTGCTCCGCCAGATCAACGTGGACGCCACCGCGCTGCTGGCGAGTGCCGGGATCGCAGGGATCGCGGTGGGATTCGGGGCCCAGACCCTGGTGCGGGACAGCATTGCGGGCTTCTTCCTCCTGCTGGACGGAGCCATCCAGGTCGGGGACGTGATCTCGGTGGGCGGCGAGACCGGCCGCGTGGAGCAGATCACCCTCCGCCACACCCAGATCCGCCGCTACACGGGTGAGCTCGTGACCATCCCGAACGGTGAGATCACCCGGTTCGCGAACCTGAGCCGGGGGTTCCTTCGGGCCGTGGTGGTGGTCACCGTCCCTCCGGACGCGGACCTGCGCCGCGCGGCGGAGATCCTTGCCCGTTGCGCCTCCGCGTGGGCCGAAGACCGCGCGGGGTGGGTGGCGGGGCCGGTGGAGGTGGACCCGCTCGTGGAGTGGTCTGCGGCGGGCGCGAGCCTGCGGCTGGCGGTGCCGGTCCGCCCGGCGTACCGGGTGGAGGCGGAAGCGGAGCTGCGCAGGCGGGTGCGGGACGCGCTGGCGCAGGCAGGGGTGGCGGTGCAGGCGCTGTCGCCCTCTGCCTGGCCCATGTGAGGGGGTGGGGTCGTGGCCGCGGGGGAGGGCAAGGGGCGGGAGCGGGTGCTGGGGATCGTGCTGGCGGGCGGGCGGGGCGAACGGCTGCACCCGCTGACCCGGGACCGCAGCAAGCCTGCGGTACCCTTCGGGGGCAAGTACCGGATTGTGGACTTCGTCCTGAGCAACCTGATCAACTCCAACGTGTTCTCCCTGTACATCGTGGTGCAGTACAAGTCCCAGTCCCTCATCGACCACCTCCGGCACGCGTGGCGGGCCAGCGGGCTGCACGAGGACCACTTCGTGCTGGTGGTCCCTCCGCAGATGCGGTGGGGAGACTCCTGGTACCGGGGCACCGCGGACGCCGTGTACCAGAACCTGAACCTGGTGCGGGACTACGGCCCGACCCTGGTCGCGGTCTTCGGCGCGGACCACATCTACCGCATGGACGTCTCCCAGATGGTGGCCTTCCACCGCGACTGCGCGGCGGACGTCACCGTGGCCGCCCTGCCCGTCCCCGTGGAGGAGGCGAGCCGCATGGGCGTACTGGACGTGGACGAGGACGGCCGAGTTCTGGGGTTCGAGGAGAAGCCTCCCCGGCCCCGCGGCTTGCCCCACCGGCCTGGCTACGCGCTGGCGTCCATGGGCAACTACCTGTTCAACGCGAAGCTGCTGGTGGACGCCCTCGTGGAGGACGCCCAGCGGGACTCCGAGCACGACTTCGGCCGCAGCGTGTTGCCCGAGCTCGTCCGAGGCCACCGGGTGTTCGCCTACGACTTCCTCACGAACCGGATCCCCGGGACCAAACCGTACGAGGAGGTCGGTTACTGGCGCGACGTGGGCACCCTGTGGAGCTACTGGCAGGCTCACATGGACCTGCTCGGCCCCGAGCCGCGGTTTGACCTGTCCAACCACTTGTGGCCCATCAAGGGGGCGCCGTACGCGGGGCCGTCCGCCCGCGTGGTCTACGGCGAGGTCCGCGACTCCCTGCTGGGCGAGGGCTCCGTGGTCCATGGCGGACGGGTGGTGCGCTCCGTCCTGGGCCGCGAGGTGCGCGTGGAGCAGGACGCGGAGGTGGAGGAATCGGTGCTCATGGACTACTGTGTCGTCCGGCGCGGGGTGCGCCTGCGCAGGGCCATCGTGGACCGCTTCAACACCCTGGAGCCCGGTACCACCATGGGCCACGACGCCCAGGAGGACGCCCGGCGGTACCACGTGGACCCCTCGGGCCTCGTGGTGCTCGGCCGAGGCGCCACCCGCGCCCTGTGAATGTATTGACAATTTTCGATTCAGTGCTAGCCTGGGGACATGCGGCGCGCTCCCGTCGTCCCCGACTCTCAAACCAACCAGCCGGTCCTCGGGCGTCCGGCGGGCACGGGCGAGGACGCGGTGGGCGACGTTGCTGCGGTGCACGCGGCCCTGGGCGAACCGGCGCGGCTGGTTCTCGTACGCCTGCTGGCCCGGCACGGCAGCCTGTGCGTGCGTGAGCTGCAGGCGGCCCTGCCGCTGGCACAGCCCACGGTCTCCCACCACCTGAAGGTCCTTCGCGAGGCAGGGCTCGTGGAGGCCGAGCGGCGCGGGACGTGGGTGTACTACCGGCTCCGCCGGGAACCCCTCAAGCGTCTCCTTTCGCACTTGGTGACCCTGCTGTAGCGCACCGCAGGAGGGGGGTGGGAACGTGGAAGTCCGCCGCGCCAGGCCAGAAGACCTGCCGTCCGCCCTGGCGCTCCTGGAGGCGTGCGGCCTGACCCCCTCCGGGGTCGGTGATCACTTCCACACCTTCTGGGTGGCGTGCGACGGCGGCCGCGTGGTGGCCACCGCAGGCCTCGAGCTGTACGGCCAGGTGGCCCTGCTGAGATCCGTGGCGACGGAGCCTGCCTTCCGCGGGCAGGGTCTGGCCCGCCGGCTTTGCGCACAGGCCCTGAGCGAGGCGGCCCGCCTCGGCGTCCGCCACGTCTACCTTCTGACCGAAACCGCTTCTGGCTACTTCGCCCGCCACTTCGGGTTCCAAGAAGTGCCGCGGTCCGAGCTGGACCCGCGCCTGGACCCCTCAGAGGAGCTGCGGGGCGCCTGTCCGGACACGGCCCGCCCCATGGCCCGCTCGCTGGACAGTATCGACGATCTTCGATCCTTCGACGGACCCTGAGCAGGGAGGTGCGAGGTGAGCACGCCAGAGCAGGTCAAGCAGGCGGTCCGGGACCACTACGCGCGGGCGGCTTTGGGGTCGGCTTGCGGCTGTGAGACTTCTCCGCGGGAGGACCTGTCGGGTGCACTCGGACCCGCGCTCGGGTGCGGCAGCCCTCTGTCCTACGCGGACCTCCGCCCCGGGGAGGTCGTGGTCGACCTGGGCAGCGGTGCGGGCCTTGACGCCCTGCGGGCCGCACGACGGGTGGGACCGCACGGACAGGTGCTGGGGGTGGACATGACCCCGGAGATGGTGGCGCTGGCGCGGTCGAACGCGGCTACCGTGGGAGTGCCGAACGTCCACTTCTCGGTCGGCGAGCTCGAGTCGCTGCCCCTGGCCGATGGGTCCGCGGACGTGGTGGTGAGCAACTGCGTTATCAATCTGGTGCCGGATAAGCGGCGTGCGTTCCAGGAGGCCTACAGGGTGCTCCGGCCGGGCGGCCGCCTGGTGGTCTCGGACGTGGTCGCCGCCGGGCCGCTGCCCCCCGAGGTGCGTGGGGATCTTGCGGCGTGGAGCGCGTGCGTGGCCGGCGCCCTGCCTTTGCAGGACTACCTGGAGGCGCTGCGGGCGGCGGGTTTCGAGGCGCTGGAGGTCTTGGCCTCGGAGGACTCGTGCTGTGGCTCGGCGTCCCCGGTACGATCCGTGACCGTGCGGGCGCGCAGACCGGCCTGACGGCCGTTGCTACAATCGCTTTGATGCAGCCTCTGGTGGGCCTCCTCATGGGGTCCCGGTCCGACTGGGAGACCCTGCGCCACGCAGCGGACACCCTGGACCAGCTGGGCGTCCCGTACGAGGTGCGGGTGGTCTCCGCCCACCGGACTCCTGACCTCCTGTACGAGTACGCGGGGACCGCGGAGGCGCGGGGGCTCGAGGTGATCATCGCGGGTGCCGGGGGTGCCGCGCACCTTCCCGGCATGACCGCGGCCAAGACCGTGCTGCCCGTCCTGGGCGTGCCGGTGGAGTCGCAGGCGCTGCGCGGTCTGGACTCCCTGCTGTCCATCGTCCAGATGCCTGCGGGGGTGCCCGTGGGGACCCTGGCCATCGGACGGGCGGGCGCGGTGAACGCGGCGCTGCTCGCGGCCAGCATCCTGGGCAACAAGCACCCGCAGGTGCGGGAGGCCCTGCGCCGGTACCGGGCGGCGCAGACCCAGGCGGTGCTGGAGCACCCGGACCCGAGGGCGGACGGGTGAGGCTCGGCGTACTGGGCGCAGGCCAGCTGGGCCGGATGCTGGCCCTCGCGGGCCTGCCGCTCGGCATGGAGTTCGTCTTCCTGGACCCGCAGGACCGGCCGTGTGCGGCCGCCGTGGGCCGCCACCTCAAGGCGGCCTACCACGACGAGGCCGCGCTCGCACAGCTGGCGCGGGCCGCAGACCGGGTGACGTACGAGTTCGAGAACGTCCCCGCGTCCGCGGTGGAGTACCTCGCCCGTCACCTGCCTGTCTACCCACCGCCCCGCGCGCTGTGCGTGTGCCAGGACCGCGTCGAAGAGAAGACGTTCCTCCGGGGGACCGGGGTCCCCACGGCGGAGTTCGCGCCCGCGGACACCCGGGCCGGTCTCGAGGAGGCGGTGGAGCGGGTGGGCCTGCCTGCGGTGGTGAAGACGCGGCGGATGGGCTACGACGGCAAAGGACAGCGCCTGGTGGAGCGTCGGGAGGACCTCTCCGGGGTGTGGGAGGCGCTGGGCGGGGTGCCGGTGGTGGCGGAAGCCTTCGTGCCCTTCCGCCGGGAGCTTTCGGTGATCGCGGTGCGGGGACTTCGCGGCGAGACCGTGTGCTACCCGGTGGTGCAAAACCACCACGAGGACGGGATCCTGCGGCTCTCGCTCGCGCCCGCTCCCGAGCTGCCTCCGGGCTTGGCGGCACAAGCTCAGGCGTACGCGCGCCAAGCGTTGGAGGCGCTGGGATACGTGGGGGTCCTGTGCCTGGAGCTGTTCGAGGTGGAAGGCGGGCTTCTCGCGAACGAGATGGCGCCTCGGGTCCACAACTCCGGGCACTGGACCGTGGAAGGGGCGCAGACCAGCCAGTTCGCCAACCACGTGCGTGCCGTGGGCGGTCTGCCCCTGGGGGATCCGAGCCCGCGCGGGTGTTGCGCCCTGGTGAACCTGATCGGCGAACGGCCGGACCCCGCCTCGGTCCTGCGGATCCCTGGCGCGTACTGGCACTGGTACGGGAAGGAGCCCAGGCCCGGCCGCAAGGTGGGACACGTGACGGTGTGCGCGCCGAGTTGGGAGTCCCTGGCCGAGCGCCTGGAGGCGCTAGAGGGTTGCGGTCTCAGGGTCTGCGGCCTGCGGGCGCTCGCCGGACGCGCAGTGGGGCGGTAGGCCGCGCGGAGGGAACCGTGCGGGTGAGCCGGCGCCGTTTCGTCCGGTTGGTCGAAGAAGCGCTCAGACAGATCCCGGAAGAGCTGCGGCGGGCGCTCGAAAACGTGCACGTGGCCGTGGAGGACTGGCCCACGCCCGAGCAGCTGGCGTCCGTGGGCCTGCCGGAGGACGGGGTGCTGTTCGGGCTGTACGAGGGCACGCCCCTCGTGGAGCGGGGCACCGAACTCCCCCTGCTCCCGGACCGCATCACGCTGTTCCAGGGACCCCTCGAGGAAGCGTGCGACACCGAAGAGGAGCTGCGCGAGGAGATCCGCAAGACCGTGGTGCACGAGCTGGGGCACTACTTCGGCTTGGACGAGGACCGGCTGGAGGAGCTGGGGTACGGCTGAGGGCCCTCATCCGCCCAGCCGCTCCTCCAGGAGCTCCACCACGGCCCGGGCGATGCCCTCCTTGCCCTCGGCCACCCGCAGCACCTCGCCCGTGGGGCCTACAAAGTAGCCGCGGTGCACCCCGCGCTCGATGTCCGCCAGGTCGTTGGCCACCATGACGTCCGCGCGGTTGCGCCGCAGCGACTCGTACGCGAGCCGGACCAGCTCCTCGGGGGACTTCCCCACCTCCAGCTTGAAGCCCACCAGGAAGGTGCGGGGGCTCAGCGCCTTGACCAGCTGGATGGCCTTGGGCGTGGGCACGAGCCGGACGACCCACGCCTCCTCGGAACCCACCTTCTCCTGGCGCACCGCCTCCGGTGCGAAGTCCAGGACCGCCATGGGGTGGACCACCGCGTCGTAGCCCGTGGGCAGCTCCTCCTGGAACACGTGCACCAGGTCGTCTACGGTCTCCACCGCCACCAGCCGCAGGTGGTCCCGGCCCCGGGCGCGGATCTGCGGGAGTTGCGCGCCACGGCCGTACACGTACGTGACGGATGCACCCGCCCGCACCGCCAGCTCCGCGATGAGGGCACCGGTGCGGCCGGACCCCTTGTTGCTCAAGAAGCGCACGGCGTCGAGGGGAGCCCGGGTGGGCCCGGAGGTGATCAGGATGCGCTTGCCCCGCAGCGGCATCCCTTTTATCCTAGCGCGCGGCGGCGACGGGCCGATGGCGGGAGCAAGATCCGGGCCACCCTGCGCGGCGGCGTGTCCGTCCCGTTTATCAGCCCGGCACGATCCCGCTCGCGTTGACGCTCCCGGGGGGCCACCCTACAATGCAACCGGATTTTCCCGGGTGGGGGTGTCGCGGAGCCGCATGAGCACGAACCCGCAGGGCACGGTGGAAGCGGGGCAGATCGTCGAGGGCGTGGTCGCCAAGATCACCAGCTACGGGGCCTTCGTAGACCTCCCGGACGGCCGCAGCGGCCTGGTCCACATCTCGGAGATCGCGGACACCTTCGTCCGGGACATCCGGGAGTACCTCCGGGAGGGACAGACGGTCCGGGTGAAGGTGCTGGGCCTCAACGAGCGGGGCAAACTGGACCTGTCGGTGAAGCAAGCCTTAAGCCCCGAGGAGCGGGCGAACCGCCAGAAGCAGCGCACCACCTTCGAGGAGAAGCTGAAGGCGTTCCTGCGGCAGAGCGAGGAGCGCCTGCTGGACCTCAAGCGCAACACCGAGGCGAAGCGGGGTGGGGGGCGCCGCCGGCGCTAGTGTCCTGAGTTAGAAATATGTTGCATTATTCTCTGCCGACCCCTATGGTGGGTGAAAGCCTCACCGGGAGGTTTCACCCGATGCCGCGCGGACGTCCTCTCGCCCCTGTGACCTTGACCCCCG
>Ga0209478_1000468_pt1 | contig 51458 bp, 43 predicted proteins | sample DewCreD2012metaG_5_FD_184109 | JGI IMG/M metagenome (GOLD analysis project Ga0209478, IMG submission 184109) | Hot spring sediment bacterial and archeal communities from British Columbia, Canada, to study Microbial Dark Matter (Phase II) - Dewar... ...
CAGCGCCATCAGTTCTCGCAAAAGGGCGTCCACCCGTTCCAATTTTTGCTGGGCAATCTGCCGGACAATGCCACAGGTGACGCCTTTGCGCCGCCAAACTCCCAAGACTTGCCGAATGTCCTTCAGAGAAAAGCCGAGCCGTTCGGCGTGGCGGATGAATTGCAGCATTGGGATAGCCGATTCGTCATAGACCCGATAGTTGCCTTTCGTGCGGGGGGCGGGCTTGAGCAAGCCGAGGTTTTCGTAGTAGCGGATGGTCTTGGGTGAGACGCCCGTCGCTTTCGCCAGTTCGCTGATCAGCATGGCAAATCGCCTCCTGCGTTGACAAACCTGCCACACAAACTATAAACGACTGCGGAGGCGATGGGAGTTCAGTGCAAATGCCCACCGATCTTCCGCCATGCTTTTCGGTCGCTGTGGTGTCTTTATCGCACCTTCATTGCCACGACCAGTCCATCGCGGATGGGCAGCAAAGTGGCGATAAATTGGGGGTCGTTGAAAATCATCGCCGTGGCTTGGCGGATGCCCTCAGTAGCGGGGCTGTGGTCGTCGGGGTCAAAGATGCGTCCGTGAAGGAGCATATTGTCCAAGATGAGCAAGCCATTGGGGGCAAGTTTGGCTTTCGCTACTTCAACCGCTTTCGGATAATCGTGCTTCTCAATGTCCACGAAGATGCAGCCAAAGTTCCCTTGCATTTGGCTCAGTGCCTCAACGGCTTCGCCGACGGTGAAACGCACAAATTCCGACAAACCCATCCGTCGCAAATAGTCGCGTGCCTTTCGTGACAAATCGTCATCCCAAACGACATGGTGGACGACGCCGCCTCCATTGTCGCGCACCGCCATCGCAAACCAAGCCGTTGAGTAGCCGTAACCGCTGCCCATCTCAAAGACCGTTCGCACCTTCGCCAGCCGACACAGCAAATAGCAACACTTGCCAGCGGCTCGGTCAATGATGGGGAAACGAGTTTGGCGAGCGACTTCCTCCATCTCTTTCAAGACAGGCTCATCGTGCTCCGAGAGTTGCATCAAGTATTCTTGCACCTTTTGCCAGTCCATCCTTTGCGCCTCCTTTCCCTCCTTGACGCTCTCAACGGAAAGCGATGGCGCGCCTTAAACATTCCTGCACTGCCTTCCAGTCACGGTCAGAAAGGCGACCGATGCGGACAACACGATTAGCGGGAACCATGCCGAGGTAGGCACGAAAAGCACTGGGTTGATGCAAACCTGCTGCTTGCCAATCTCGCAATATGTAGTCGGTCGGTGTGTTGGCGACCTTCAATTGCGTCGTTAGCAATCCGACGATTAAGTCTGGGTGATGCTGATGAAAGAGTTGGGTTTGAGATAACGACCAACGGGCGCACTTTCGTCTCTTTTGCTCCGACAAACTCCGCCAACACGGCATCACTGGGTTGGAACATCGCCTATCCCTCCTTCTCCTCACGCTCAACGCGCTCAAGGATATAACGCCACGACCACTCCATAAACTCCCGAATGTCTTCTCCGTCCACTCTTCGCTGTAGTCCACGACGGCGCGGGAGGGGATGTCGGTCAAAATCAGTTGGGCGAGTTTGAAGCGTTCAGGCGTCGGGAGGGGCTTGACAATTTGCTCGTAAATGGCTTCGGCGGTCGGCGGCTGTGGGAGCGTGACAGCCATCGTCGCCAACTTTGTCTTCGCTGCCTTCTTCACTCGCTTCACCTTTTTCTCTTTCGTCGCCGTCTTCGGCATTTCATGTCACCTCGCTGAAAAATTCAAACGCCCAGCAGCCATCGGCGAAGTTTAAACTGCAACCGCTCCCACCATGACGGGTTGCGCACCCACTCTATGCGGTAAAAGGACGGACAAAGTTTCGCCGCGTGGGCGACCGAGCCACATAGCCCACACGCAACGCAAGTTTGCTCCGCTTGGACAATCAAATCCCGCTTGAGCGGGTTGGGTGACGGACGAACGGTCAGCGATGGGCAGTTGTTGTAGTGCAGGCAACTGTGGTCACCGACGCAGACCAACGGGTCAACGCCGAAATGCGCCTCGGCGACGCGCCGACCCGCTTGCACTTGCCGCTCTCGTTCCTTGCGCTCCCTTCGGCTTCGCTCCAACATGCACTCGCCCCGCGCAATCAAAAAACGCGGACCGAGTTCGGAAAGTTGCCACGCCTCTTCCAGCAACTTCACGACCTCGCCGACTTCGTAAGGGTTGACAACTTTGACCCATTTTGCTCCCATGCCTTTCAGAGTCGCTTCAATGTCCAAGTTGCCCGCCCGTTCGCCGTGCTGCGTGCTGGGGTTGGGTTGGTGTCCTGTCATCGCCGTCCAGAAATTTTCCAAAATCAGCACGACGCAATCTTGCTTGTGGTAAAGGGCGTTGCTGATGCTGGTCGTCAGTGCTTGTGCCCAAAAAGTTCCGTCGCCGACGACATAAAGCGTCCGTTCCTGCGTCAAAAACGAACTCGCTAAACTGGAAGCCAGACAAGTGCCCATGCCCGTCACGGGCGAAACTAAATCTCGCAAGTAGTAAATGCCCATGATGTAGCAACCGATGTCCAGCACGATTTCAAATTTCGCCTCAGGATGAAGGTCGCGGAAGATTTTTAGCGCCGTCAAGACGGCAGGGCGCTCAGGACAACCCGTGCAAAAGTTGGGGAAGCGAGGGGCAACGGGCAAAAGGTCATCGGACGGGACGCGAGACAAAGGACGCGGGACGAAAACAGATGCGCTTGAATTGCGCAAAAACTTTGTCAAGCCTTCGGTAACGATGTCGGTCGTCAGTTCACCCGTCGTCGGCAAAAATTCCCTTCGGACAATCCGACCTGCCCAACCGATTTGTTGGGCAATGGCGCGAATTTCCCGCTCCAATAAGGCGGGTTCGCCCTCTTCAACGATGAGGACTTCTTCCTTGCCTTCCAAAAACTCCGCCAGTTCCTCTTCCACGAGGGGGAAGAGGGCATGGAGCGAAAGGAGCGGGACGCCGAAGGTTAGGGACTGGGGGCTGGGGGCTTGGGACTGGAGCGGGAAAAGAGAAGTTGGATTTTCCGTCCCAGTTTGAGCCTGAGTTGCCACCAACTCAGGCTGGCGGATGTGAACCTCATCAAGGCGCATCAACGCCCGCAAGGCGATGTTGAAAAGCAAACCGTGCACGATGATGCCCTTGCGTCCGCCATTGTCGTAACTCTCGTTGATGCCGCTTTGGCGGATGAAACTTTTGGCGAGCGGGAGTCTTTCGTGCCATTTCTCCCGTTCCTGCTTCTGCGTGAAAGGTGGGATAGGGAAACGGTCAGGTTCGTTGCGCAATTCTCGCAATCGCTGATGCAAGTTAACTGTAGGTGGTCGGTTGTCTTGCGCCTGCATCCAACCCTTCATGTTGCCCACGCGAGTTCGCACGAGGAAGAAAACAGGCATGTGGCAAGTTTCAGAAAGGTCAAAAGCCAATCTCGTTAGGCGCGCGACATGGTTAAGGTCGGCTTTCGGGTCAAGGACGGGAGCGCCAAAGGTGTAGCCGTAAGGCAGCGTTTTTTGTGCCACGAGGGTGCTGCTGGCGCCGTAATCCTCTCCGACAAAGATGACAGCACCCCCTTGAACGCCCGACGAACAAATGTGCGCCAACGCATCGGCGGCGACATTGGTGCCGACGGCTTTCCACGCCACTGCACCCCGCACAGGGGCGTTGACGGAGAACCGCAACATCGCCGCTGCCGATGCTTCGTTGACATTATTGGCGACGAAGACACCCATCGGCTTGAGAATCGGTTCTTCGGCGTCAAGGAAAGCGTCAGTCAAGTTGGAGACAGGTGCCCCAGGGTAGCCACCGACATACGCCACCCCGCTTTCCAGCAACGCCTTCAAAATCGCCAAGCACCCATCTGCCCAGATGACCTCCCCGTCACCTTTCGCCAGTTGGGCAATTTCGTGGCTGGGATAAGTCCGTCCCATCAGTGCCACCTCCGAGCGTTCAAGGGAGACCGCAGAAAGGATAGCGAGGAAGCAGAAGGTAGGCAAGGCTCAAAAGGAGAAAATCACATGCCCCCGAACGCCCGTGAAAAAGTCCACGATGACCCAAAAGCCGGCACTGAAAAATTCGCCGAAAATCAATCCCGCAAAGAAAGGCAACCATCGCCGATAAAGCCTGCCGCCACCATATCGCAGCACCAACGCTTTAACAGCCCAAGCCATCAAGACCGAAAACCAAAAGTTGACCATCGGCCACGATGCTCCCATCAAGTAGCCGATGGGCGCGATGGGAAACCACAAAAAGTTGCGGTGCATGAGCAAAAGACCCAACATCGTCACCGCTCCAACTGCCATCGTGACCAACCCTTTCAAGTTAGCAGGTTCGCCTGCCGTCAGCAAATGCGCTGTCCATGTGCAGTAAAGGTTGCGGGTGTAGTAGGTCGTGAACCAAAAATGCAAGTTGTTGCCGCCGTGCCGATACATCAGCCGCAAGTAAGCAAAGTAAGAAAGCAACATCGCCACGACGACGCTGATTGCCATCGCCTTCATCGCCAACCGACGATTTATCTGCGCTGCATCGGCGACCCGCAACCCTTGAACGATGCACGGCATCAATGGGCTTCGGTTGTCCAGCATGAGCAGGTGGTCAAAGAGGACGAGTATCAGCAAATGTCGTTTGCCAATTCCGTCGCTGCCGAAGATTGTCAGCAAAAAGTTGATGGGTCGGAAGGGGTGTTGAACATAAAGCATCCCACCCTCGCAAACCAGCCGCACAGCGACGAGATGGGTCAGAAAGTAAAGGGCGAAAAGCATCGTCGTCCAAAGCAAACCCGCTCCCGCTTTCCAGCCCCAAAAAACGATGAGGGCAAACCCGATTGCAGCGCACCAAAAAGCAAGCCCATCAGGGATGGCTTCGTCGCCACCAGTTGTCCCGTCGTGCCTCAACGCTTGTTTCAAGACCGTTCGCCAATACTCCTTCGCTGCCCAGAAACTGTAAAGGGCGTAGACGATGATGCCGCCGAACATTTGATGCGCCACGAACTCTTTGACGGGATAAGCCTGCACATTTTTCAGCGGCATCCCCCACCAATCGGCAACGACTTGCTGAGCGAGAAAAGCGAAATAGCAAAACCAGAGGCTGAAGGAAAGTTCCAGCGGCAAAAGGTAAGCCAAGCCGATGATGCTGAAAAGGATGCGAATCCAGAAAGGCGTGATGGCTCGGAATGGGCGGTCAACAAAATACCCGTCCAGCGAAATCAGGTGGACATTGAATGAAGGAAGCCAAGGGACATAATAGCGCAGCCCGTTGATGGCGTGGGCACCGAAAGCGATGGCAAAACCCGACCACATCCCAGCGTTGCGAAAAAATGGTCGCTCTAACTTCGCAACGCCCGTCATTTGAAGCGGTAACTGCATCAGCGGGAAGACAAGCCGCTCTTGCTCAACCCAAGGTTTGCGCACCAAAGCGCTCAGACAGAAAAACACGGCATAAACGGCAAAGCCCAAAAGCGTCCACAGGAATAGCGGTAGCAGCCAATCTTGCCAAGGGATTGGCACGCCTTTCGGCAAACCTTCATAAAGCCAAACAACCGTCTCCCTCTGCTGCGGGAACAAAAATTTGGGCAAATGCGGATGCAAAATTTGAGCCCAATTGTTTTCAGGCGTCGCAAAGTAGGACGGTCCTGCGAGGTAAGGGATGAGCAATCCTGTCCAACCGAAAGACGGAATTCCTGCAGCCACCAGCGCCATCGCGTAAACGAGCAACACTTCGGCGGGAGAAAAATTCTTGTCCAAACGAGAGAGCATTGCGTTAACGCCGATAAGCGAACACAAAACGAAAAAAGCGCTGATGGGAAAGGAAGTCAACCCAACCCAAGTCCCTTGCATGACCAAGTCGCTGTAAGGCGTGAAGAGGGCAACGGAGATGGCGGCTAATAATCCCAACAACCATGCGCGCATCCGATACATCGGCACCTTTGCGCCCGCTTCAACCCGCAAGGCTGTCATCGCAAAGGTGTCACCACGCAACAGTGAGGCGAATTTCCTCGCGTTCGTGCCGGGCAGTGATGTAAAGGCGTCGGTTTTCGGCGTCCCACCACCAACCCATCTGACACTGAAGAGGGGTTTGAGCACGAGGCAAGGGACGACCGTCGCAAATGATGGATTTCGGCTCAGTGGCATTCGCAATCATTGTGTGGCTGAGTTCTTTGGCAAAATAACGAAGGGTCAACGACAAAGTTGTGCCCTTGGCATCGGCAGCCTCAATTTCCGCTCCAGAACTGACGACCAAGCCCTGCTTCCCTAACCTAACCCGCACCGTCTTGATGTCAGGGTCAAAACCGTGAAGCGCCAGCACATTAATGGCGATGTCTTCGGGGTTGATGTAAGCGGGATTGCGGCGGATGAAGTCAGTGATGCTGTCGGGATATGTGCCCTTCAACTTGCCCTCGTCAAATTGCTGATATTGAGCACTGACGGTGATGAGTTCCGCCAACCGACGCCAATCTTGCGGCGTCAAGTTCAAACTCAACGGCAACGGCGAACCGTTTGCTTTTGGACGATGTCGTTCAAGCGTCTTTGCAAGCCGTTGAATGTGATAAGCGTAAACGAGCCCGCACCACTGAACAGGCATGCCAAGCCACGAATGCTTGTAAAAAGTGCTGCCGAAAACGGGAATGGTCGCTCCAAGCATCATCGGTCGGTCAGGCAACTGCCAAAGGTAAACGAACGGCACGCCCGTTTCCGCCCAATAAACGGCATCGTGCAACCAACGAAGGTTGCCCGTCGCCCAAAAGGCTTCAAGGTAGGCAGCAACTGCCCAACCTGCAGGCAAAATGTCGGGCTCGTGCATCGGGCACTCCCAAGTTTGCCCACCACGAGGGATGCGAAATTGCTCCATCAACCTCAAGGCTTTCTCTCCCGACCGAAGTGCTTCTTCGTCGCCTGTGATGCGAGCGTAACGCAAGAGCATCGCTGCATTGTAGGCACAAGTGCCCAAAACAGCGTCGCCCTTGCGACCAAGCGTTGCTTGCTTTTCATTCGCCGGCGCAAAGCGCCAACTACCATCAGGTTGCTGATTGGCAATCAAGTTGCGGATGTAACCTTCAAGGGACGCTAATGCTTCGGGCAAGTAGCCGTAATGGAAGGGAAATTCCCAACGCATGAGGTGGCAATTTGCTGGCGAAGTGAACAAAGCAGCACCGCCGTCACGGAGCATGTTTTGAGCCACGAGATGAACCCGTTCAAGGGCTTGCTTTTTGCCTTCAGCGTCCTTCGTGATGTGCCCGTTCAGCCAGAGCAAAGTCGCAAAGCCGGGCGAATGGTTGGGAGCCCAACCGACGCAGTGGCGCCACTTTTTCGTCTGCTCGTCCCAAACGGTGTGCAAAAAGCCAAATCGGTCAAGGGCTAATTGCGCCTCAAAGTCCCTCGGCGAAGGGTTTGGTTTTGGCAAACCGCCGACTTCTTTCAGCCATCTAAAAACTGCTGTCAAGATGTGTCCTTGCTCAACGACAATTTGAGCCTCAAGGCGCAAAGTTTGACCAGCACGCATCGGGTAGGGCTTGATTGCCTTTTCGGCGTTTTCCGGCACGAAGTCTGGGCAGGAGGGCAAAAACAAACCGAGCCGATGACCTTTGCCGTCGGCGCTTGGGCTCTCAAAGCGAAGCGAAGGCAAAACGCGTTCGCCGTCCCAACGCTGCAACGGATTCCACAAAAGGGCAACTGTGACGGGCGGCATTGGCGAAAGTTTACGGGACAATTTCGGCAGGTCAAACAGCGAGTCGGGACAGAAAAATTTGTCGGTCTCCTTTGGCGCACCGATGATTTCGCCGCCAACGGTCACCGCCATCAATGGGATGGTCAACTTTTTCGGGTTAGGAGTTCTTCGGTCGTGAAGGGGTGGGGCGAAATCACGCGGGTTAGAAGAAGGTTCGCCGTCATAAAGGAATTCAACGCCGGGCAACAAGCCCCAAAGTTTCGCATCGCTTTCACCGACGAACAAGTTCGTTCCCCAGAGGGCTTTCACCCTTCGGTCGCTGTCGCATCGCCACTCGCACCGAATTCTCGCTACAGGTTCATTAGGGTCAAGGGTAATGGTCAACCGCACTTGCCATTCGCCACCATCAGGGTCTGCAAGTTGGTCGGCAAGTTGAAGCGAGTTGCCTTGCGGGGTGGCGAAACGCAAGGGCGGTCGCCAGTCCACCTCGCCTTGCTGCCCGTCATAAACGATGCACACCATCGGTTGCCAGGTCGCGAGGGGATACCACTTTTGACGGACTCGGGCGAAAAAGTCCAAACGCCCATAACCTTTTCCGATGCGATTAGCCGTGACTTTCACTTGCCCGTTGTCCACGCTGATCTGCTTCGCCATCAGCAGTGCCTCCTCGCCAGCCAACCACACAGCAAGGGCGACGAGGCTTGCCCCTATCACCTTACGCCACCTCATTCCTTGCACACCATGCCTTAAGCCTTACAACTCGTCCACTTTGCCTTTCGGAACACGAAGGTCAACCTTTAGGCGCTTCGTTTTTCCGTTGACGACGGCGGTGACTTCTACCAAGCCCTTTTGCCGGTCCAACACCTTGACCGTTCGGATGGAGACGGGCTTCTTGCCAAAGTGAGAATGAACGGCATCTACTGCTAAGGTCTTCAAGCCCACCTCAAACAGCAAGCCTCCCATTTTCCCTTCAAGACCGTATTTGTTCGTCAGGGGGCAACAGGAGCCAGCAGATGGCTGGTGGGAGCGATACTGGCGGTAGACTGTCCATCCGCTGACCGAAATCGTCAGCAAACACAAAATCGCCACCGTAAGGGTGTGAGTGTGCAGCCATCGCCGTAGGGATTTCATTTCCTTCACCTCTTAGGTTGTGGTGGCTGACTTGGCACAAACCCAGGCGCACCATACTTTTTCATCATCTCCCCCGGCAACTGTTCGGGCGGGAGGTCTTGTTTCTGCACGCTTGTGCCCCTCCAGAGGACGAAGGCAGCGATGAGCAGCACGACCACAATAACAACAACAGCCACCCAAGCAGGAATTTCCATCCGCATCCATATCGCCTCCTCTCTAAGGCATCAAACATCAAGAGAGGGGCACACCCGATGGTGTGCCCCTTCTTTTGCTCATTTAACCAACTTCCACAGATAGAACGGGTCACCGGGCTTGTAGCCATAGGTCGTCTTGAAGGTTTTAACATGACCGTCAAGGAAGAGGATGTTGCCTCGGTCGTTCAAGTGGCGCTTGAGCCCTTTCGTGCCAGGTTGTTGATTCCCCCCGCTAGTAGGCCAACTACACCCGCACCACCCTAACCCGCTCTCTTCAGGGTCAAAGCACTGACCTACCGTTGGGGCAGTGCTGCTCGGGTTTGGCCAAAACCATGCCCTTCCTGCCACGACGCAGTTGCTGTCCATGATCCAGATGGTCTCAGCAGGAGCGGTGGCAGCGGCTAATTTGGTCCAGTTACCGATCTCACCGCGGTCACCCGTATCTGCGGTGGTGCTGAAGCGCGTCCAGTTATAGCCATAACCGCCCCAGAAACGAAGAAGGTCATGAGAACCTGAGCCTGATGAACAGGCAGCCCAAGGTCCCTTCCCCGACATTGGGTCACCGAAGACCCTAAAGCCACGCCATCCAAGTGTAACTGACGGGTCCTCAAACATGTCAAGGTTGCGGACATAGGGTTGACTTAAAGCCATCCACCAGTTCCGGCATGCCTTGATGGCGACCTTTTCACATTCCGGTGTCCCAAAGGCTTGCGTCCACATCGGCAAGATGATCTCGTCGTAGTCTTGGGTGTATTGAACGCCTGCCATCCCAATGTTTCGGAGATTGCTGGTGCAGACAGCCTGTCTCGCCTTTTCTCGCGCTTGGCTGAACACGGGGAACAGAATGGCTGCCAGAATGGCGATGATCGCAATCACCACGAGCAACTCAATGAGGGTGAAACCGACGCGAAGGGGACGGAAAGCCCTCGTTGAGGGAAGACCCAGATTGACTGCAGACAAGCAGACACCAGAGTGTCTGACCCAGCGACCCTTCCGCATCATCACCGACACCTCCTTGTCGGTTCAGGCAGCACCATTGCCGCCTTGATTACACGATTAATCGTGACGCAGAGGGGAGGGAATGTCAATAGCCTCGGAGGATGTTCGGAAAGGGAGGGCGAGGCTCCTGCCGAGCCGAAATGATCGGCAGGTCGTGAGATGGGCAGGTCGGCAGATAGACAGTTGGGCAGGTCGGAGGAATAGGCTCACCGGGAGGTTCGCCCTCCCATTGGGCTCAATTTCCGAACACACTCATAGCCTTGCGGGATGTTCGGAAAGTTGTGACCAATCAGCCGTAGGGCACGGCTGGACGCTGTGCCGACCGATTTTTCGGCGCGGTGTAAAACTGCGCCCGACAAACGACCCAAAACCGCCCTGATGTAGGGCACGGGTTCATCCCGTGCCAACCCAACTTTGTCGGCACGGTTAAAAACTGCGACCCGCAACCTGATTTTTGTCCCACTGATGGGTTCGTCCTCACCGCAAGACTCAATTTCCGAACACATGCGGCATCAACTCAATGCCTCTTTCGCCTTCGTGACACTGCTACAAGCACGGATTGTGACTGACAGCCATCGCAGTTGGCAAGCATGTCAGCCGTCGCGGCTATTAGCCGTTCCAACAGAAGGCTTGTTTTGGGTCGGCTTTCTCTGATGCTCACCTACATTGACAAACCCTCGTCCTTCCGTTATAATTGCGGCGGCTCAGCAGTGTTATAGAACATCAAGACAATTGGGGGGCTTGAGGGAATGCGGGTCAACTGGGTGAGCGCTGTGCCGCGTTTTGAACAGGTCAAAAACATCATCCGCCAGTTCATCACTGAGAATGGGCTGGGGGTCGGCGCTCCCCTACCGTCCGAGCGGGAGTGGGCACAGCGATTGCGAGTCAGCCAAATGACAGTTCATCGGGCGTTGAAAGAGTTGGAGCGGGAAGGCGTCATCACCCGCTTGGTCGGCAAAGGCACCTTTGTCCTAAACACCCACACTTCCCCAGCACCTCGCCATTCCCTTGTGCTGGTCTTCCCCCTCGCTGAAGTCGCCTCTTTGACGACCCAAAACATTTACTACGGTCCGATTCTGCAAGGCATTTTGAGTGCTTTGGCGGAGACGGGTTGCTTGGTGCAGTTTTGGTCTTTGGGTTTTGACCAATTGCGCCAAATTCCGCCAGAAGTGTTGACCTCTCGGGCACTTTTGGTCTTTGCGCCTTTTGAAGATGCCCGTCCTGTTTTGGAGGAATGGTGGGCAGCGGGTGTCCCTTTTGTCGTTATTGGGGCGTCGTGGCAGGACACTTCGTTTCCGTGCGTGGACACCGATAACTTTGCTGCTGCCCAACAAGTCGTGGATTTCCTTGTCGGCATGGGACATCGCCACATCGCTTTGCTGGCAGGACACCGCATTGCCCCCAACAGCCGTGACCGTTGGGATGGTTTCCTTGCGGCTTTGCGGAAGCATGGCTTATCCGTGCCACCAGAATGGCTGATAGAGTCGGAACTGCCTTCCGCTCTTTCCCCGACGGTGCAGGAGAGGTTGCGCACCCTTTTTAAAGGCAGGGTTCGCCCGACGGCGCTGTTTGCGGCGGGTTACTACTTGGCGGCAGAAGCGTTGTGGTTGCTCAAGGGCGAGGGTTGGCGGGTGCCCCAAGATATTTCCCTCGTCGCCTTTGACGACCCACCCTCCGCCAGTTACTTGGAGCCCCCTTTGACGACGGTGCGGCAACCACTGGTGGAACTGGGGCGGCGGGCGGTCTTCAAACTGCTTTCGCTATTGAATGGACAAATCCAACCGGCAGTGGAGAAACTGTCGGTGGAGTTGGTCGTGCGGGCGAGTGTCGCCTCGCCTGAAACTTCCGATGGAGGTGTTCGCTATGCGTTGTCTCAGCAAAGTTAGGGCGTTTACGCTGATTGAATTGCTCGTCGTGATCGCCATCATCGCCATCTTGGCGGCGATCCTGTTTCCCGTGTTCAGTCGCGCCCGAGCCAAAGCCCGCCAAACGATGTGCTTGTCCAACCTGCGTCAGATTGGCTTAGCGGCGATGCAGTATGTGCAAGACTACGACGAAAACTTCCCACCTTACCAACAAAATGTTTGGGTGAACATTCCTGAGTGCGGCGGCACCGTCTTCGTTTCCATGGGCTTTTTAGGCTTGCTCCAACCTTACTCCCGCAACACCCAATACAGCCAATGCCCTGACGCCAAAAAACTGACTTCTACCAATCCGTGCCATATCAAGCGCTTTCTGGAGATTGAAGGGCGCATCGGCTACGGGATGGCGTATCCTGTCCCCGGCATCGGCTCTAACTTAGCGACCATTCAAGAGCCTGCCAACCATGTCGCTTTTATGGACTGCGTGCCGACGGGAACTTCCTCCCGACCCCTCTATGACCAATTCGGCATTTATGTCAACCATGTGACGACGCCGTTCGGTAACAATCAAGTGAGCGGGAACATCGCCGCCTTCCACTCCGCCCCCGAACCGCGCCATGTAGAGATGGTCAACACGACCTTTTGCGACGGGCATGTGAAGGCGCTGCCGATGGAGAAGGTTTACGGCGTTCGTTGCACTCCCGCTGACCCACGCGTGACGACGCCCGCTTGCAACACCCTCAGCCTCGATCCAGCACAGTATCCCGAACTGTGGCAAATGTGGCGGTGAGGTGCTATCCTTTCCGCCAGACACAAAAATCAAATCGGGAGGTGTCGTGCCATGCGGCGGTCTCAAAAGCAACTTTGTCGGTGTTGGCGCTTCGGTGCCTGTGCGGGTTTCACCCTCATTGAATTGCTCGTCGTGATCGCCATCATCGCCATCTTGGCGGCGATCCTGTTTCCCGTCTTTGCTCAAGCGCGGGAGAAGGCGCGGCAAGCGACTTGTCTCAGCAACTTACGCAATGTGGCGATAGCTCAAGCCCAATATGCTCAAGACTACGATGAACTCCTCAACCGTATCCGAGGTCGGTGGGTGCCGCAGGGCGTCAAATGGGCGTTTGGCGCTCAAGACATGCTCGCTCCCTACCTTCGCAACGATGCTATCTGGAAATGCCCCAGCGACTCCATTCCCCGTGATGACTGCGACGCTTCCTTCGGCTTCCCCATCAGTTACTCCTTCACCAACTTCCAAAGCAATGGTTGGGACGATGGTCCTCAAAGCACGGCAACTTTCGGGCTTCACGCTTATTCCACCAACACGGTTGATTGGGAAGCGCGGTCTAAAGGGCTTGCTGAACTTGGAGCGCCCGGCGACACTATCGCTGTCTTTGAACTTTGGACGACCGCCAGTTACAGCGAGGGTTATGCCTACTGGCGCTGGGATGTCCGCAACATTGCCGACCCTAACTGGCCTGACGCTCCCAACTACTTTACCTTCACTTGGTGCTCCAACAAGCCAGGACAAGCCCAGATGACTATCGGCGCTCATGCTTTGCAAACGAACTTCACTTTCGTGGATGGTCATGCCAAAGCCATGCCCCGTCGCCAGACGATGCCTTGGCCGTGGACACCTCAAGCCATTCAGGCACGGGCTGCCGCTGGGCAATCTAACCGCAATTTGCTGCACTGGAAAGTCAGCGGCAACTACGCTCCGTCTTACAAGTGAGGTGGGCACGATGGACCGCTCCACGCTGAAACTCATCGGTGCCGTCCTTTTGGCGGCAGTTGCCATCGCTTTGGCAGTTTTTTCGGCTTGGCGCTCCCTACGCCCTCAAGGTCAAGCCGTCGGAAACTTGGGCTATTTGGGAGCGGAGCGGGAGGAAGCCTTGAAGACCGCCCCAAAAGCAGCACCGCAGAAAGAGCAGCGTTAAGGTGCTTCAGAGTCTGAAACCGTCACGGCGCTTTGAGTCTGATAGCCCGTTGCGGCTAATAGCCGTTCAACGGACTTAGTGAGGCGGAATTTTTTCCACGCCGCCCAAGTAGGGGCGCAGGGGTTCAGGGATAAGGATGCTGCCGTCCCGTTGCTGATAGTTTTCCAGCAACGCCGCTAAAGTCCGTCCGACGGCGACGCCCGAACCGTTGAGGGTGTGGGCGAAGCGGGGCTTAGCGCCCCGATGAGGGCGGTAACGCAAATTCATCCGCCGTGCCTGAAAGTCTTCGCAGTTGCTGCACGACGACACTTCCAGCCAGCGGTTCATGCCGGGCATCCAAACTTCCAAGTCGTAAGTCTTCGCCGCCGAAAAACCCATATCGCCCGTGCAAAGCAGGACGACCCGATGGGGCAAACCCAGCAATTCCAAGACATGGCAAGCATCTTGCACCATGCCCTCCAATTCCTCGTAACTTTGCTCTGCCGTCGTGATCTTGACCAACTCCACCTTATTGAACTGGTGGACGCGGACGACGCCTTTGATGTCCTTGCCTGCTGCCCCTGCTTCCCGCCGAAAGCAGGCGGAGTAACTGACATACTTGAGGGGCAATTCGTCAGCGTCCAAAATTTCTTCACGGTGTAGGTTCGTTACCGAAACTTCTGCCGTCGGGATGAGCCAGAGGTTGTCCCGCTCGCACTGATACATCTCGTCGGCGAACTTGGGCAACTGCCCTGTCCCTTCCATGCAGTAGGGCTTGACAAGGAAGGGCAAGAAGACTTCGGTGTAGCCGTGCTGGCGGGTGTGCAAGTCCAGCATGAAGTTGATGAGGGCGCGTTCCAACATCGCCCCCCATCCCTTCAAACCGTAAAAGCGCGACCCCGAAAGTTTCACGCCCCGCGCAAAGTCAAAAAGTCCCAACCGCTCGCCGATTTCCCAGTGAGGCATGGGTTCAAAGTCAAAAGACCTCGGTTCGCTGAAAGTTCGGACGACGACATTGCCCGTCTCGTCGCTGCCGACGGGGACGCTTTCGTGGGGCAAATTGGGGACGAGAAGGAGCGTTTGTTCCAACTCCCTTTCCACTTCCCGCAACTCGCCGTCCAGTTGATTGATGCGGTCGCCGACTTGGCGCATTTCTTCCCGAAGGGCTGTTGCGTCCTTGCCCTCTTTCAGCAGCATGCCGATTTCTTTGGAGACGACATTGCGCCGATGCTTGAGGGTTTCCACTTCGGCGATGATTTGTCGGCGCCGCTCGTCCAAAGCGACGATGCGGTCAATCAAAGGGTCATACTCGTCGCCACGCGTTCGCAAGCGCTCCTTGACAAAGGTTGGGTTTTCTCGGATAAAGCGCAAATCCAGCATCGCCATCACCTTGCCGATTTTTTGCGGGCGAGTTCCAACGCTTGCCGATAAAACTTCTCGTAACCTGCCCAGTCGCCTTTTCGGCGGGCTTCCTCGGCACGCAACAGGGCTTTTACGATTTCGTTGTCCGTCGTGGGCGAAGGGGCAGAGGCGGGCGAAGCCACCTTTCGGGTGTGGTCGCTGAAGGGTGTTGGGAAGAGTTGGCGGAGGGCATCCCACAAATCTGTCCCGATGGCAACGCCCTTCCCTGTCGCCACGACAACCCGCTTCAGTTCGGGCAGGCGTGTTTGCTCCGCTTGCAAATAAAGGGGCTTGACAAAAAGGAGGGAACTACCGACAGGGGCGACGAACATGCTTCCCCAAAGGACACGCGAACCCGCTTGGTTCCAAAGGCTCAGTTGTTGGGAAATGACGGGATGGGCATTAATGCGGGCGTCCACCAATTGCGGTCCTTCCACGAATTGACCGCTGGGGAAGCGATAAACGAGCAGTTCGCCGTATCTGTCGGCGTCGCAATGGGCGACCATCAACGCAATCATGTTGCGTCGCTCCAAACCGAAGGGAGTGAAGGGCAAAAGCAACAGGAAACGGTCTTTGCCGTCGTCTGGTGAGCGCAAGACGATGTAGTAAGGACGCATGGGAAGGGTTTGCTCCGTCCCTGCCATCGTTACCCGTTCCTCTCGGGCGATGTCCCATCGGTCTTCGTTCTGGTAAAACTGGTCGGGGTCGGTCATGTGGTAGCGGCAGAGGAGTTGGGCTTGGATGGTGAAAAGCAAACGGGGATAGCGGATGTGGGCTTTCAGGACATCCGGCATCGCTTTTCGGGGTTGAAAAAGGGTCGGAAACGCCCGTTGATAGGCTCTCAGGAGAGGGTCGCGCTCGTCAAAGGCATAGAAGGTCATCCGACCCGTGTAAGCATCCACCGTCACTTTCACGGCGTTGCGCAGGTAGTTGAGGGGCAGGAAAGGTGAAAGGGGTTCGGAGTAAGGGAACTGGCTCGTCGCTGTGTAAGCGTCCACAAGCCAAAGGATGTTGCCTTCAGGCGTGATGACAGGATAAGGGTCGGGGTCAATGAGGAGGAAGGGAGCGACGGCTTGGACGCGCTCAAGGACTTGCCGATACATCAAAAGGCGCGTTTCGGGTCGGATGGCGTTCGTCAGCAACAAGTTCAAGTCCATGAAGCGGGCAGCAAAAAGGACGCGCCGCCACCAAGAACCGATGGGAACACCCGCATCCGCCTCATAAGTCGTCGTCTTCCAGCGTCGGGCACCTTCCAACGGGTAGTCAAATTCGGGCTCGGAAGTGCGAACGAGCACATAGTCGGCGACAGGGACAAAACGCGTCGGGGCGCTTTCAGGAGGGGCAGTGTTTTCCGTCGGCGGTGTCCCTTCTGGGGGCATCGGAGCAAGGGAAGGTGCGGAAGGGGGTTGACCTGCTGGCACCGTCGTCGGATTAGAAGGCGCCATCGCCCGCTGAGGAGGCAAGCGACGGGCAAAAGGTTGCCGTTGTAACCGCTCCTCAGGAAAAACGAACTCGCCAAAGTAAATCTGCGGGCGACGCAACTTAAATGGGAAGGACGGGGCAATTTCTGGCGGGATGTCTTTGATGAAATAGCGGGGCGCTCCTTCGCCTGTGAACTCATTGACGGGCAAGACGACGACGCCGTAGCCGTGCGTGTAACGCAGCCGCTCATTGACCCAGCGGCGTAAAGGCGGCGGCAGGAAAAGTTCCCGCGTGCCGATGGCGACCTGTCGCAACCGACCATTGACAAGATAGCGGTCGTAATCCACGCTGGAAAAGCCATAGTAACCGCGAAGGGCTTGGGTTTGGTTGAGGTAGTCCAGCAACGGCTCAATGTCCCAAAGGCGAACATTCTCCAAAACGCTCCAACTGGCTTGCAACTCTTCAGGCGTTGGGATGGGATTGCCAGGGTGAGATTGCTCCCGCACCTCGTCCAAACGATAGGCGAACCGCGTCATCTGGATGTTGTAGCGCAAATAAGGGCGCTCCACCACCCGCTCGTTAGGGACGACAAGGAACGATTGCAACGCCGTCGGCAACAACCATCGCCCTCCCACCCATGCCCCTAAAATCGCCACGATGCCCCACCGAACGGGACGCAAATCGCCCCCTCGCATCGCTATCAGGCATGCAAGGGCGCTTGCCACCGTCACCGAGATGAGCAGCCAATAACCAGGGAGCGTGCCATAGACATCGCTGAAGCCTGCCCCAAAAACGACACCCCGTTTGGACAGCAAAACCCCGTAGCGCCCCAGAAACTGACCGATTGCCAGCGTCAAAAGGAAGGCTGCCAAAACGCCCAACAAAGGGCGGGCAGCGAAGGGTGGCGCTTCCACCCCGTTTTCCTCAAACCGCAACAATTCTTCATAACGCAGCCGCAAAACCAAGCCACTTAGTCCGAGAAAAAGCCCCAGAGCACTCAAGGAAGCCAAAAACTTCAGCAAGGGAAGGCGGAAGATATAAAAGCCCACATCCTTGCCGAAAACTGGGTCGGTAACACCGAAGGGTTCACCGTAGAGGAAAAGGACGAGGTAATTCCATCGCCCGCTGGCAATCAGCCCGGCGATGGTGGCGAAAAGAAGGCTGAGCCAAAGAGCCCATCGGTCAATGGTAGCATCCACCAACGCCTTGTCCATGTCGTCAAACAGTTTCGCCCGCAAGGGCATGGGCACTTTCGCCGCCGCTTTCTGTGCCAAGCGGTAAGGCACATAAAGGAGGGCAAAAAACCAAACCCCACAAAGGACGAACAACAGCCCCCGCCACCAAAGGAGGCGGACAAAGACTTGCCCGTAGCCCTCGGAAGCGAACCACAACCCTTCCGCCCAAAGGCTCAACAGTTTGAGCAGGAGAAAAAAGGCGATGGTGCCGACGATGAGCCATAGCAATGCTCGGTTGCCGCGTTCCAACGCGGGACGCCTCCTTGAGCGCCGCATCGTCCGAAGTGTTGCCAAGCGATGAATGCCTTTTTGACTTGCTCGCCCAAAATTTTGCCACGCTGTAGCCTGTCTACCGTCTCCGATGCAAAACTTACAGCGCCAAAAGACAAGCGTTGGCACTGAATGGTTGAAGGAGGTTCATCGGATGGCTGACCGCATCTTTATCGGCGTGGCTTGGCCTTATGCCAACGGTCCGCTCCATTTGGGACACATCGCCGGCGCTTACCTGCCCGCCGACATCTTTGCCCGCTACCATCGGATGAAGGGCAACGAAGTCCTTATCGTCTCAGGCTCGGACACGCATGGCGCACCCATCACTTTGCAGGCTGATAAGGAGGGCGTCTCTCCCCGCCAACTCTTTGAGCGCTATCACCGACTTTTTTTGCAAGTCTGGCAGCAATTCGCCATCTCCTTTGACCTTTACACCCACACCGACACCGAAAACCATCACCGCCTCTCCCAACGGATGTTTTTGCGGCTGAAGGAAAAGGGCTACTTGCTGGTGCAAAAGCAACTGCAGATGTATTCGGAAGCATCGCAGCGCTTCCTGCCCGACCGCTATGTCATCGGCACTTGCCCCCATTGCGGCTACGAACGGGCGCGGGGCGACCAATGCGAAAAGTGCGGAGCACTCTTAGAGCCGACCCAGTTGCTGAACCCCAAAAGTTTGCTGGACGGCACGACGCCCGTCCTTCGGGAAACGGAGCACTTCTTTTTGAACTTGCCTGCCTTTGAGGAGCGGTTGCGCCAATATGTCGCCGCCCACGAAAGCATCTGGCGTCCCAATGTCTATCGCTTCACCCGCAACTACTTGGAGCAAGGCTTGCAACCCCGCCCCATCACCCGCGACTTAGACTGGGGCATCCCCGTCCCTGTGGAAGGCTTTGAGGGCAAAGTCCTTTATGTCTGGTTTGAAGCCGTCATCGGCTACCTTTCGGCGACCGTTGAGTGGGCGCAAATAAGACGAGAGGAGGGACGAGGGACGGGAGACGAGTGGAAGGCATTTTGGTATGACGAGGCGACGAAGAGTTACTATTTCATCGGCAAGGACAACATCCCCTTCCACACCCTCATCTGGCCTGCCGAGTTGATGGGCGCCGAACGATTGGACGATGCGGACGGGTCGGTGACTTTCGTCTTGCCTTACGATGTGCCTGCCAACGAGTTTTTGAACTTGGAAGGCGACAAGTTCTCCACTTCCCGCAATTGGGCGGTTTGGGCGCACGATGTCGTCACCCGCTACAATCCCGACACCTTCCGCTACTACCTGACCGCTATCGCCCCTGAGACCGCTGACACCGAATTCACTTGGGCGGATTTCGTCCGGCGAAACAACGATGAACTGGTCGGTTGGTGGGGCAATTTAGTCCATCGCGTCCTCACCTTCACCGCCCGCCACTTTGACGGGAAAGTCCCGCAACCTTCAACATTGACAGCACGCGATCGGGAAGTGCTGCAAAAGGCAGAAGAGATGTTGGCAACGGTTGACGGTTTGCTAAGCACTTGTCGCTTTCGGCGGGCGTTAGCGGAAGCGATGGAGTTTGCGCGGACACTCAACCGCTACTGGGACGAACAGCAACCTTGGCAGACAATCAAAAGCGATCGGGAGAGAACTGGGACGGTTTGCTATGGGGCGTTGCGCGCCATTGACACCCTAAAGGTAGCCCTTGCGCCCTTTATGCCCTCCACTTGCGAACGGTTGCATCACATGCTCGGCTATGACGGACAATTGGTCGGCGAATTTGAGGTGCGGGAAATTCGGGAGACAGAGCGGACGCACTTGGCGCTGCTTTACAAACCCGAAAGCGTTCCTTTGCGCTGGCAGCCCAGCCAATTGCCCGCCGGACAACCCTTGCGCGATATCGCCCCCTTGTTCGCTAAACTGGAGGAAAAAATCGCCGAAGAAGAGCGGGCAAAGTTGGGCAGACCGACGGAAGGATGAGCGGCGCCTCGTCGGAACGGCTATTAGCCGCAACAATCGCTGGCTTGTCACACAATTCAAAGGGGCTAACCAACATGGCTGCCGCAGTGCAAGGACAGGTTAGGCAACGAAGACAGCAAAGGAGGCGAACTGTCATGACGCAGATGCAAGCGGCAAGGCAAGGAATCATCACCGAGGAGATGCGCATCGTCGCCCAAGACGAAGGCGTTGATGTGGAATGGCTGCGGGAGCAAATCGCTAAAGGGCGGGTCGTTATCCCGCGCAACATCAACCATCCAAACTACTACCCCATCGGCATCGGCGAAGGCTTGCGGACGAAGGTCAACGCCAACATCGGCACTTCACCTGACCATGTGGACTTGGACGAAGAGTTGCTGAAGGTGGAGATCTGCGAGCGTTACGGCGCTGACACCATCATGGACTTGAGCACCGGTGGCGATTTGGACTTCATCCGCGTGACGATTTTGAACCGATGGCGCAAACCCTTGGGCACTGTGCCCATTTACCAAGTGGCATGGGAGTTGCTGCGGGAGGGCAAATCCATCACCGACATGGACAAAGAGCACCTCTTTGAGGTCATTGAACGGCAGGCGCAACAAGGCGTGGATTTCATGACCTTGCATTGCGGCGTCACCAAAGAAGCCGTCCGCATTTTCGTCGGGCAAAGCCGTGCCTGTGGGATGGTGTCGCGGGGGGGTTCGTTGTTGGCGCACTGGATGGCGCACCACCGAGCCGAAAATCCCCTCTATGAGCAATTTGACCGCTTGCTGGAAATTTGTGCCAAATACGATGTGACCATCAGTCTCGGCGACGGATTGCGCCCTGGCGCCATCGCCGATGCGGGCGATGCCGCCCAGTGGTTTGAGACGGCGGTCTTGGGCGAACTGACTTTGCGGGCATGGGAAGCGGGCGTGCAAGTGATGATTGAAGGACCTGGGCATGTGCCCATTCACCACATTGAGGCTCACATCAAGATGATGAAGCGGCTTTGCTATGGCGCACCGATTTATGTGCTGGGTCCGCTCACCTGCGACATCGGTGCTGGCTACGACCACATCACGGGTGCCATCGGCGGTGCCATCGCAGCGGCGGCAGGCGCTGACTTCCTCTGCTACATCACCCCTGCCGAACATTTGCGGTTGCCCGACCCTGAAGATGTTCGGTTGGGCATCATCGCCACCCGCATCGCTGCCCACTCAGGCGACATCGCAAAGGGCGTGAAGGGAGCATGGGAGCGCAACTTGGAGATGTCCAAAGCCCGCTATCGGTTGGACTGGGAGACAATGTTCGCCCTCGCCCTTGACCCCGACAAGGCTCGTGAGTATCGGCTCAACAGCGAGGATTACGAGAAAGGTGTCTGCACGATGTGCGGCGACTTCTGTGCCTATGTCAGTTCCATGAACACCGAGCGCAAAACCCTGAAGGCGCTGGCGGAAGAAGTCGGGCAAGGCGACGGCGGCGAACGAAAGCGGATGAACCCCAAGGAAGCCGTCCTGCGCCACCTGCGGGAGAAATTGGGGTCTTTAGTGTAACGAAAGAGTTGCTGTGACTGTTCGCCACGAGGCTGGCAATCGCTCCGATAGGGGGGCTCGTTTTGTTTTGGCTTTTTCTGGTGCTCCCTTCCCTGGAGCGGCTATCCGCCCTGACACGACGAAGAATCCGACAAAGGCACAAAATTCAGCCGCACATTCCCTGCACCAGCGCTATGAAGGTCGCAAGAAAAGTTGGGTTGACGACAAGTAGACGAAGGGGAAACGCAAAGTAGACGCAAATCGGATTATAAGGCAGGAAGCGTTGGTTGGGGCACTGACGCTACAGCTCAAAACTTCCCAACACCCTTTGAGCCTATGAGGGTGCTCGGAAAGTCATGGGATCAGTTTTGCATCGTGGCTGATAGCCACTCCAACAAGGAGGAGCAACCCGACGCTCCCTTCGCTGAAAAGACACTCTACCTTCTGTTGGAGCGGCTATTAGCCGCAAAAATGACAATGGCAATGTCCGCTACAGCGAACGGCAGTTATTCACGGCGTGATTTTCCAAACATACCTCTGAGCCTATTGACCTCCAGCAAATCATGGGCTTTCGTGACCTCAAGCAAAGGAGATGGAGAAAGTCAGGATGAAAAACCAACGCTCCCTTTGAAACCTTGGTTGATTGGGGCGATCACCTTCATGGTTGCCCTCTCCCCTCTTACGCCTTCTTTGACCCCGTTGACCCATCCCTTCATCCCCTTGCTGCCTTTGATGAATTGACCTTGACGGTGGATGGGAGTTTGTCGGGAGAGGAAGAGGAAAGGAAAGAGACGCGACAGAGGCAACGAGAAACTTTCTCCATCCGACCGATGGTGGCGACGACTGAAGTCGTTTGCTGTTGTGTGACGGTGGATAGGGAAGGATGCGTTTGTCCGTCGCCCTGTTGTTGCCCTTGCTGTGGGGGAACGGAGCCTGAGGGAGGCACAAACCCGCCCCCTGACGATGGCGGGAGCGGAGACGAAGGAAACGACGGCAGCGCCCCTCCCCCTGACGATGGAAACCCGCCTCCCGATGACGAGGGAGGAAAAGACCCACCTCCCCCTTCTCCCTGCGGCGGCATCACTTACCTTACCCCCTTTCCTTCCCTTTTCGGCTCTATTGTAGAACCTGAAGCAGAAGAAGTGACGGTCTTTGTCGGTGAGACGGTCACCTTCAAAGCCAACGGTTTCCCTGACCCTGACTTAGACCGACAGATAAGCCGAGCCCCTAACCCTGAAGGGGGATGTGTTTCCTCGGTGCAGACTGTCAACGGACCGTCCCTTTCCTTCCTTTGGCGGCTGTGGCGGGATAGCGATGGAGATAACTCTCCTGACACCCTTGTGGGAGTGATAGGGAGTGGTCGGGCAATAAGTTGGCAAGCCCCGCAAGAGGGCGGAGTTTACTGGGTAGAACTGACGGTAGATGACGATAGCGACCCTGACTACGATGCTCCTGCTAAGGAAGTCAAATGCGCCAAATGCACCGAATACTCCAACCCTGACGACCCCGCCGTCAAAGATTGGGTGAAAGTGAATGTTATCCCTATTAAAGTTCGGCTTTCTATTCATCCCGATGAGCCTTCTATCCTGAGCGCTGACGATGGTAACTGCTTCATCGTTATGGAGGTCTTGGTCCTTAACCCTGAGACAGGGGAATGGGAAGAAGCGGACGACGGTTCGCAAGTTCAATGGACTTTGTTCTCCCAACCGGAAGGTTCAGGCTTCCTTTTTAATTACACTGCTTCCACGCAGGCTGGCTTCGCCGTCACCCAACTGATAACTAACCGACAGGCTCATACCTCCCATCGCATCCGAGGGAGGGTCACCCGCTTGGTCTATAGAGGTATCTCTTATTCCATCCCTGAACTGATGGCGACGACGGAAACAATTACTGTCGTCCCAGGGTTAGCAGCCATCTTCTCTTTCAGGGGCTGGCAAGGAATAGAAGGTGAACCCCAGCCCTTACCTGCCAACGAAATGTCCTTCATCTCCTTTTCTTTACAAGTCAAAGACCGATGGGGAAATCTGGTCGCTGATGGGACGCCTATCTCCTTCCTTCTGGAGGGCACAGGAGCCCTCCATCAGCAAACCCCTCCCGACCGAGAAAACTTTGACGGTGACTCTGAAGGTGTCCTTTATGGTGGGATAGTGACGAAAACCCTCAGGGCAGGCATGTTCGCTGAGAAAATGATTATCCACGCTGTCGCCGATGGAAGCGTCTTTTCCTTCTTCAATCCCAATAACCCAATCCTGGTCACTGTGGAGTTACCTTATCAGCAGGTAACTTTACCAAAAGCAGGTGATGAGCCTTTAAGGATTCCAGTCATCGCCAGAGTGCAACAAGTCGTCGGAATGGAAGAAAATGGTCAACTGATCCTTCAACCTGTCCTCGAAGGGAGTGAACCCCTCTCTGCCCTTAGTTTGTCGCAAGGGGTGAGCGTAACTAACAAGGTGAAGGTTCAGGGAAGGGTCGTGCCTAAGAGGCTTTTCGCCCATGTCTTAGCCTTTGCAAAAGGCTTTTTGACTGGAGAAGAGGAGAGTGCGGTAGGCTTAGTAGGAGATATCGTCGCCAGTTTCCTGATTTGGGGCGACCTGAGGGACTTTTTGAAGGAACTGGGCAAAAGCATCCTGCCAGGGCAAAAGGCAGATTGGGTCGTCTTTGGCTTTGCCACTTTGGGGTTGGCGACGACTTTGTATCCCCTTGCCGACCCCTTCGTCGCCATCGCCAAAGTGGTGGTGAAGGTTTGTCGGAGGCTGGGGACGGTAGGGAAGCGGTTAGCAGAGATTTTGGTCCGTCAAAGCATAAGCGCTATTAGAAAAGCCTTGAACGGAGACCTTTCCATGATGAACGCCTTAAAGGAGTTTTTAGGGAAGGTAGTGGGGAAACCGCCTATCCAAGAGCAGATAGAACGGGTCAAACGGTTGGCTTCCTTAGTCAAATGCCACAAATCCTTTGCCTGTGGTGATTGGTTGAAGATCGGAAAGGACATCACAGCGGAGCAATTGCAACGGTTGCAGAAGACGGTGTGGGAATTGGCAGGAGAAAAGGTCATAGGCGAGCATTTGGCGGGTCTGTTAGTGGAGTGTCTTGGGAAGTTAGAGAAGGAGGTGAAGGAAGAGTTAGCGGATTTGGCGGACGAGGTGCGAAAAGATTTGATGACCGGCGTGGCAAGGGCAATTAAGAGCGGCGTTGACACTTCATTGATGGCAAAAGTCTTAAATGCCCCTTTGATCAAAACTTATGGACGGACAACATTTTTACAGAAACTGACTTACTATGCTGCTGATGCAGAAAACTTGACGGATGTGTTCAGGGGGATATTGCATCCTGATCATGGCAAATCCTTTTTGTTTGAGTTCCATGCTGGGACATGGGAAGCAGAAAAGAAGCAAGCAAAAGTCACACATTTTCGGAAGAAGTTAAAGAGTCGTGCTGCAAGTGCATCGGCAGAAATAGACGCTATCCTCTCAGATGGCACACATATTCAGGCTTCTGTAGGGAGTTTGATAAATCCGCAAGAATGGAAGGAAGAATATGGTAAACGCATTGCGGTTTCAAAAGCGGAATTAGTCCTTCTAAGAGAGCCGAGGTTTAGGGAAGATTTGGACATCAGCATTTTGAGGGAGCGATCTGGGGTTGAATGGTGGAGTATTAATCTTGGCTTCCATGAGGCGACGATGCAGTTGCAGGGATACGAATTTTGTGACCGCATGATGACATTGGGCAAAGAACTGTTCATTGAATTTGATGGCGTTTTCGGTGTCGCAGGTCATGAGATCGCTGTAGTTGGGATGCCTGACTACAGTGAACTTTATCCTCATTACTACGCCTCCGTGGAATTTTTGAAGTTGCTAAAGGAAGGAGTTTTGCGAGAGATACCTGAGAGGAAGCATCCGTATGAAAGTCCGATTTGGTTTTACTTGTTGAACAAGGAGATATACGAGGCAAGCAAGGAGTATATTGCTAAGTTGCCTTTCAAGAGGGTGGAGAAACTGTCCCACGGAGGCGCCTTGCTCTTCGTGGATTACCCTTACACCTTTGAGTTCTTTGATAAACCTCGCATCCACTATATTGACTGAGTTATGAAATGGCGCTCACGGTTCTGGACAGGCATGGACACTTGATAACTTGCCTACCTTGGACACAGAAAGCGATGGAAAGTGAGGAGAGTTGGGTCAAACCTCTTCCTGATGGGATGGGAGTGGGTTTTATCGGATAGAGTATCGGGAGCGGGAAGCCGTTATTTATTTCCACCCCCTGCCCAAGTGAGGCTCAAGGTCAAGACTTAAGCCTTCAAAGGGAGGTTAAGTGGGTTTCGGAAACTGACCTCTATTGGGAGGGCAAATCACTTGATGGGCACAAGGAAGGCGCAGTTTTTACCGTGCCCAATTATTGTTGTCGGCACGAAAAAACCCGCTTCCTGAGACCCATCGGGTTCATCTTCCGAACATCCTTGCCTTGCATTGGGAGGTTGGGTTAATTTAACGAATTCGGCGAAAGCCGACGGGAAATTAGCCTTCTTTTGGGAGGCTTTGTCAGGATAGCCTGCCAATGAGTTGTCGGGCAAACTCAGTGTGAGCCCCAATTTGCCCGACATGCCCATTTACTGATTTTGCCGATATGTTCGGTCTCGGCGGAAACCTTGCCCTCTCACTCTCAAAGGCTCACCTTCCAAACATCCTCGCCTTGTGCTTCCAAATGTTCCCTTTCACGCACATCCTCTGACTGGTTGCTGATGGCGGCTTAATCCGCTGAAGCAGAGTGAATCTCCCTTCAATGCACATTCCCTGTGCCCGTTTACAACCTTTGTGGGCGTTGTTACGCTTTCAGGTGGCTTCGAGAAAGCCATCGGACTTCCAAGCGCACTTTGACCCAAAAATCCAAACGGAGGTGGACAATCGTGGCACGCCGACAAAAACGCATCTACTTGTTCAATGAGGGCAAGGCAGAGATGCGAATGCTGCTGGGCAATAAGGGAGCAAATCTGGCGGAGATGACCAACTTGGGACTGCCCGTCCCGCCCGGCTTCACCATCACGACGGAAGTGTGTCGTGAATATTACCGAAACGGCGGAAAGTTGCCTGAGGGCTTGATGGATGAAGTGCGTCGCTACATGGCAAGGGTGGAGAAGAAAGTCGGGCGCAAATTTGGCGACCCCGAAAACCCGCTGCTCGTCTCCGTCCGTTCGGGCGCCCCTGCCTCCATGCCCGGCATGATGGACACCATCTTGAACTTGGGTCTCAATGACCAGACAGTGCAAGGGCTCATCAAGCAGACAAACGATGAGCGGTTCGCTTACGATGCTTATCGGCGTTTCGTGCAGATGTTTGGTGACATCGTGATGGGCGTGGAGCGGGACGAGTTTGAGCACATCTTGGACGAACTGAAAGCCCGCCGCGCCCAAGAGTTGGGCAAAGAGCCGAAGGAAGTGCGGGACACCGATTTGACGGTTGACGATTTGAAGGAAGCCGCCCAACGCTTCAAGGCGCTCATTCGCGAGAAGACAGGGCGCGAATTTCCTGACGACCCTTGGCAGCAATTGGAGATGGCGATTGAGGCGGTCTTCCGCAGTTGGAACAATCCCCGTGCCATCAGTTACCGCCGCCTAAACAACATCCCCCATGACTTGGGCACAGCCGTCAATGTGCAAACGATGGTCTTCGGCAACATGGGTTGGGACTCTGGAACGGGCGTCGGCTTCACCCGCGACCCTGCGACGGGCAAGCCCGGTCTTTACGCCGAGTATTTGCCCAACGCGCAAGGCGAAGATGTCGTCGCAGGCATCCGAACGCCGATGGACATCCAGTGGCTCGCTCAAAACATGCCCCATATCTACGAGGAGTTGCTGGGCTACGCCAAGCGCTTGGAAGAGCACTACAAGGACATGCAGGACATTGAGTTCACCGTGGAGAAGGGCAAACTTTACATCCTGCAAACCCGCACGGGCAAACGGACGGGCATTGCCGCCATCCGCATCGCTGTGGACATGGTGCATGAAGGGCTCATCACCCCCGATGAAGCCATCACGAAAGTGGATGCCCGTTTGTTGGAGCAACTGTTGCATCCGCAATTTGAACCGTCAGCGTTGCAGCAAGCACAGAAATTGGCGAAAGGCATCGCCGCATCCCCTGGGGCTGCCGCTGGGCGCGTCGTGTTCACTTCCGACGACGCCGTAGAGTGGGCGAAACGGGGCGAACGGGTCATCTTGGTGCGCCGCATGACTTCCCCTGACGACATTGAAGGTATGAACGCTGCCAAAGGCATCCTAACCAGCGAGGGTGGACGCACCAGCCACGCCGCTGTCGTCGCCCGTTCCATGGGCAAAACTTGCGTCGTCGGTTGCCGCGATATCGTCATTGACTACGAACGCAAGCAATTTACCGTCAACGGGACGGTTGTCCGCGAGGGCGATTACATCAGCATTGACGGCACCAACGGCGTCGTCTATCTCGGTGACATCCCTGTCGTGCCCAGCGAAATCATCCGCGTCATCACGGGCGAGATGAAACCCGAAGAGAGCGAACTTTACCGCTACTACGCTGAGTTCATGAGTTGGGTGGATGAACGGCGGAAGTTGGGCGTGCAAGCGAACGCCGATAAACCCGAAGAGGCACGGTTGGCACGCCTGTTGGGCGCCGAAGGGATTGGTTTGGCGCGCACAGAGCATATGTTCTTCGCCCCAGAACGGTTGCCCCACTTCCAACGGCTCATCCTTGCCGATGACCCGAAAGAGCGCGAGGATGCCATCGCCAAAATCCTGCCCTTCCAACGGGAGGACTTTTACGGCTTGCTCAAGGAGATGGACGGGCTTCCTGTCATCATCCGCTTGCTTGACCCGCCTTTGCACGAGTTTTTGCCCCACACCCAAGAGGAAGCGCGGGAGTTGGCGGAGAAGTTGGGCAAGCCCTTTGAGGAAGTCTGGACGAAAACCCTACGGTTGCACGAGCACAATCCCATGCTCGGTCACCGGGGTTGTCGTTTGGGCATCACCTTCCCTGAAATCTATCGGATGCAAGTGCGCGCCATCATGGAAGCCGCCTGCCAACTCAAAAAGGAAGGCTACAACCCTAAGCCCAAGATTGAAATCCCCCTCGTCGGTCACGCCAATGAGTTGCTCTTGACGCGCAAAGATGCCGAGGAAGTCGCCGAGCAAGTCATCGCCGAACAGGGCGTTCGGGTGGATTACCTGATCGGGACGATGATTGAAATCCCCCGCGCCTGCGTGACTGCCGACCAAATCGCCAAGTTCGCCGACTTCTTCAGTTTCGGCACCAACGACTTGACCCAGACAACCTTCGGGTTCAGCCGCGACGATGTGGAGGGCAAATTCATGGCGCACTACCTTGAGGAAATCCCAGGCAAGGAAGGGACGCCGATTTTGAAGGCGAATCCCTTTGAAGTCCTTGACCGCGAGGGTGTCGGTGAACTGATGAAGATTTGCGTCCAAAAGGCTCGCTCCGTCAAACCCGACCTTGAAATCGGCATCTGCGGCGAGCATGGTGGTGAACCCAGCAGCGTTTGGTTCTGCCACGAAATCAGTCTCAACTATGTCAGTTGCTCCGCCTTCCGCGTCCCAGTGGCTCGGTTGGCGGCAGCGCAGGCGGCGGTGCGGGAGCAAAAGGAAGCGGAAAGGAAATCCGCCCGTCGCCGCAAAGTGCTCGTGGAAGTGCGCGACTGAGGCTAGCGAGGGCGGGCAGGGCTTAGTTCGCCCAACCCTGCCCGCCAATTTTCCCTTCCGACGAAGGCGACTTATCGCTACGCAACAGGTTCGGGTCGGTCGGGGTCTAAGCCTCTCCGCAGCGTCCCGAAAATTTCTTCCGTCACAGGGTCAATCAAGTGGTCGTGGTCAAGGTAGAGGCGGGGTGTCTTCCAGAGAAGCCAAAGGGCTTTCCACAACGGCAGTTCGTTGTATCGCTCAGGGTAAAGTTCCCGCAGCAGCGTCTTGACCATCGGGGCGTATTTGTGGCTCATGGCGGGAAACAAGTGATGCTCGGTGTGATGGCTGAAGTGCAGGTGCAAAATGTCCATCCACCGAGGGACATTGACGCTCAGCGAACCCAAAACGGGGTCAACCTCATCCATCTGTGGGTTGAGCAAATGGTTGGTGGCGATGTAACTCATGGCGATGAAGTTGCCGACGAACAGCGGCAGCACATATGCCCAGAAGAAGTTGCTCCAACCCAGCGGGAGGAGCAAACTGAACCATGCCGCCATCGGGATAAGCCGCTCAACCCACAAAATTCGTCTCGTTTTTGGGTCGGCAACTTTTTGCAGCCGCCAAAACATCTGCGATGAATGCATCGTGAACCAAAAGCAAAGCATCGGGAAGAAGAGGGCTCCATTGCGCCGCACCAACCGATAGAGCCATTGCAAGGCGGGACGGCGATGATACTCGTCGTAGGTCGCTGAGGTGTCAGGGTCTTTAGTGGGATGTTGCGTGTGGACATGATGCTGGACATTGTGCCAAAGCCGCCACATTAACGGACCGACCCAAAAGGGCGAAAAGCAAATCCCTGCCGTCAAATGCTGCAGCCACTTTTTCCGCACGACGGCGCCATGCATGATCTCGTGACCGAGAAAGCCCAATGCCGTGAAGGAGTTGCCGATGAGGATAGCAGCGACCAGTTTGCCCACGATGCCGCCCAGTCCGTTGGCGATGGCGAGGATTCCGCCAGCGATGATTAACCCGTGAGGAATCATCCAGAGCAACCGATGGGGGACGGGTTTAAAGACGAAGTCAGGAAGGAGGGGGCGTAACACGGCAACATACTCCTTGTGCGAAACAGGCGTCAAATTCTGCATACTCATCCTCCTTGCGTGGCTGATTGACAGCAAACTAATGGGACGCAGTGCGGGGGAGCGCAGGGGCAAAGCCACCGACGCCGCCACCACGCAAAAAGCGACAACATTGTAGCACTGAACTCGTTGGAGCGTTGATCGGGAGTGTTTAGCGATGGCGCTGCCGCTATCAGAAAACCCGTTACCTGTCGCCGCCATCGTTTTGGCGGCAGGGCAAGGCAGTCGCATGGGTGGGGGCAAATTGTTGCTGCCCGTCGGCAACGCTTCGCTCATTGCGTTGACGGTGCGCCAGTTGTTGACAGTGCCCGTCGCTGACATCGTGGTTGTCGTCGGCGCTTATAGATTGGCTGTTCAACAAACCCTTCAAGGGTTGCCTGTCCGTTTCGCCGTCAACCCTAATCCCGATTCGGAGATGGCGGAGAGCATCCGCAAAGGCTTGGCATTCATTGAACCGACGAACATCCAAGCCTTTCTCATCTTGCCGGGCGACATGCCGTTGGTGCGCCCGTCAACGGTGCGTGCCGTCGTTCAGGCTCTTTTGGAAAGCGATCGGACTGTCGCTGTCCCTCTTTTCGGCAATCGCAAGGGGCATCCTGTCGTCTTTCGTGCCGACCTTTACGAGACCGTTTTGACTTTCCGCAGCCCGCAAGGCATTCGCCCGTTGGTGCATGGGGAAAACGCCCGACCGTTGTCAGTCCCTGTAGACGATGAGGGTGTCGTCACGGATGTGGACAGTTGGGATGATTACCGCAAAGTTTTGTGGCTGTGGCACGCCCGTCAGTCAGGGGCAAGGGGCTAAACTTTTTCTACGCTGCGTCGGCAACTTGAAGGGGGCAGAGAGGCAATGCGTTGGGCGTGTAGCACGCACTGCTTTGCATCTTTGTTCCAATCGGGACGAATGACCCTTACCTCTTTCCTTGCCAGCGTCCGAGTCTTAGGGTTGGACGGTGTGGAGTTGGCAAGCGAGCATTTACCGTCGCTGCGGCAGGAATTTTTGAGCACCCTGCAAATCCAACTGGCGGAGCATGACCTCGCTGCCGTCGCCTTGTCTTGGACGGTGCCAGTGAAAGGGCAAGAAGGGCAAGAAATGAGGACGGTGTTGGAGAGGCGAATGACCGTTGCCCACCGCCTCCGTGCCCGCACCTTTTGTCTGCTGGGCGCGACAAATTGGCAAACTTTCCATTCCCTCATCACTGTCGCTACAGAGTTGGGCGAACGACTAAGTTTGCCCGTCGGTTTGGCTTGGTCACCGGAGCAAGGCAACCCTGAACCATTGTTGCAACTTTTGGACGACTTCAACTCGCCCTATCTTGGCGCCTGCTTGACCTTGACGCTGGCGTTGCGACCCGATGACCCTGCTTGGAACGCCGCTGCCCTTGTCGCTCCTTTCGCCATTCATGTCCATCTCGCTATCCCTCAAATGCCTCGCAGCCTCGCTTGGTTTCCCGCCTTTTCATTGTTGCGAGAGTGCGAATATGCCGAAGACATTTGCCTCATTCAAGTCCCTGACCCTCCTGAACCCTCGTTGGTCACTTTAATGCCCTACCTGCGCCAACTTGTCTGAAGGTCCGCTCACCATGCTCCTTGGCTCACTTTTCCCCCTTGCGTTTATCACGCTTGTGTGACAAATTTAGCGGCGGCTAAATTTATTCGGTAGGTGAGGCTTCATGAGGCGTTTAACGGCGGCGATGGAAGACTATTTGAAGGCGATTTACAAGTTGCAACAGCAGGCAGGTTCGGCGACGACCCAAGCGTTGGCGCGCTTGTTGAAGGTCAAGCCTGCCTCGGCGACCAACATGTTGAAAAAGTTGGCAAGGCTAAAGTTGGTGCGTTACAGCGCCTACCGAGGTGTCCAATTGACGCCGGCGGGCGAAAAGATGGCACTGGAAATCATCCGACACCATCGCTTGCTGGAACTTTATCTGAGGCAAGCGTTAAAGGTGCCTTTGCATAAGGTGCATGAGGAAGCGGAGCGATTGGAGCATGCCCTTTCCGAGGAGTTGGAAGACCTCATCGCCGCTGCCTTGGGCAACCCAACTTACGACCCCCATGGCGACCCCATCCCGACGAAAGACGGTCACATCTCTCAAACTCGCCATCCCCATCTCGCCGAAGTCCCGCAGGGGCGACGCTTCCTCATCGTCCGCGTCAGCGACAGCAACCCCGAATTGTTGCGCTACTTGGAGGAGTTGGGTCTGGTGCCACAAGCCGTCGTCACCGTCCTCAACCGAGAACCTTTCGGCGGACCCATTTGGGTGAAAGTCAATGACCGAACCCACGCCTTAGGGCAGGAAGCGGCTCACCATGTCTTCGTCCGACCAGTGGAGGAGGTGACGCAGCGTGGTGCCCGCCGAAAGACCCGAAGCGGCAGGCGATGACCTGCGGGATGAAACGATGCCCTTGAACGAATTGCGACCTGGACAGAAAGCCATCTTGAAAGCCATAGAAGCGCCGACTGCCCTCGCCCATCGGTTGATGGCGTTGGGTCTGGTGCCCGGCACGGAAATGGAAGTCGTGCGCACCGCTGTTTTCGGCGACCCGATAGAAGTGCGGGTGCGAGGCTTCCGCCTCACCTTGCGCAAGCGAGACGCCCAGTTTTTGAAAGTCGCCATCAGAAAGGAGCCTGCATCATGGTTGCCCAGAAAACTTTGACCATCGCCTTGTTGGGCAATCCCAACACGGGCAAAAGCACCCTCTTTAATGCCTTGACAGGTTTGCACCAACATGTCGGCAACTGGCCAGGCAAGACGGTGGAGAAGGCGGAAGGGTTTGCCCGCCTTTCTGATGGGCGACGCATCCGCATCGTGGACTTGCCTGGCACCTATGCCTTGCATGCTGAATCGCCTGAGGAACGCATCGCTTGTGAGTTTTTGCTGAGGGGTGAAGCGGACGCCGTCATCGTCGTCGTTGATGCCACTAACCTTGCCCGCAACCTTTACCTCGTTTTGCAAGCGTTGGAGTTAACCGACAAAGTGGTCGTCGCCCTGAACATGATGGACGAAGTTGAAGCGAAGGGCTTGAAAATGGACACTCAACGCCTCAGGGAATTGTTGGGCGTGCCTGTCGTCCCGATGGTGGCGGTGAAGGGCGAAGGGGTGATGGAAGCCCTTCAAACGGCGGTGGCTGTCGCCGAAGGTGTCACTGCAACCCGTCCTGTTCAACCCCGCTATGGTTTCCTCGTGGAAACTTGCGTGCAGAAACTGCTCCCGCATATCCAGCGGGTCGTCAACGGTCAGTGGCAAAAAGCAGGGCGATGGTTGGCGTTGCGGGTTCTGGAAGGTGACGAACTGGCGCTTGCGTGGCTGGCAAGAGGAGACGGTGATGTGCGGCGATTGCTGGACGAATGTCGTCGGGAAGCGGAAGGGTTCGGCACCTCACTGGATTTGGAAATTGCCCGCAGCCTCCACGAACATGCTGAGACGATTGCCCGCGCTGTCATCGCTCAAGTCCATCGCCCTACCCGCCACTGGCGCATCGGTCGTTGGTCAATGAGCATCTCCGATTGGACGGAAGCGTTGGACAACTTGCTCACTCATCGTTGGCTCGGCATCCCGCTGACCCTTGCTATTTTCGGCGGCATTTTCTGGCTCACCGCCATCGGAGCAAACAAACCTTCTGATTTGTTGGAAGGAGGCGTCTCTTGGTTGATGGCGCATTTGCGGGCTTTCGCCAGCGCCATCGGGATGCCTTGGTGGCTGAAAGGTGTGCTCATTGACGGCGTGGTGTTGGGTGTTGGGACGATTTTTGCCGTCATGTTTCCGCCGATGCTCATCTTTTATGTGCTTTACGCCGTGCTGGAAGATTTCGGCTTAGTGCCCCGCATCGCTTTCAACTTGGACAGCCTGATGCAAAAGGTCGGCTCGCAGGGCAAGCATTGCCTTTCCTGCATGGTCTCGTATGGCTGCAACATTCCCGGCGTTTTGGCGACGAGGGTCATTGAAGACCCACGCGTTCGCCTCATCGCTATCTTGACGGCAGCCCTCAACCCGTGCAATGGGCGATGGGGTAATTTGCTGCCGCTGAGTTTGCTTTTGTTCGGCAAAGGGGCGCCGCTGGTGTTGGTGGCACTCATCGCCATCAGTTTTGTCGCTGTCCTGTTTGGCTCGTGGCTGCTCAGCCGAACGGTTCTGAAAGGCGAGACGACTTTGTTTGTCTTGGAATTGCCGCCTTACCGCAAACCGAGCCTCCGCAAGTTGCTCGTTAACACCATTTGGGAGCGAGCGGTGCAGACGCAATATCGGGCGTTGTTGGTGGCGGCGCCTTTCTGTGCCCTCATCTGGCTGCTAAGCAACTTACCGACCGACGCTCCCTTTGAGCGAACGATTACGGGGCATCTCGTCGCTGCCCTTCACCTTGTCGGCAAACCGTTGGGCTTGGACGGGAGCATGTTGACGGCGTGCCTGTTTGCCCTGCCAGCAAAGGAGATTGCCCTCGCTTCCCTCGCCATCACTTACGGCTTGCAACGGACATTGGACGAACCGACAGCGGTCTTGGACTTTTTGCGCTCGCATTGGACGCCTCTTTCCGCCTTCACCTTCCTTGTCTTCTACGCCCTCTATCTGCCTTGTGCTTACACCTTCGTCGTGCAGGCAAAAGAGGCAGGGCATTGGAAATGGGCGGTGTTTGCGGGCATCTTTCAGTTGGCCATCGCCGTCCTGTTTACCTTCGCTGTCCATTGGGGCGGGACGGCATTGTTGGCTTTGTGGCGATAAAGCACTGGTGTGGGAAGGAGTGTCAGCATGGCGATGCGGTTGACGCCCGAACAATGCAAGCGGGAAGTGTTGCGCTACTTGCCTCAGCGCTTTGGCATCCCGGTGGAAGTGCTGGATGCCTACCATTACCTTTGGAGCGGCGGGGCGATTTGGCTGACGAGCGTGCCGTTGGAACTCATCCCGCAACACCGTGCCGTCCAACGGGTTGGCATCCGCGCCTTGCGAAAAGTGCCCAACGGTTGGAAGCCGACGACACCTTTGCTGCAACTTTTTGACCGCTACATCACTCGCCATCGCATTACCCTCACAGAAGGGCAATGGCAGCAACTCTTGAGCGGTCAAGCGATAGATTGCTTGCGGGAAAACTTGCCCGTCAGCGATGGGGCGCCGGGTTATGTGGCGTTAGCATTGGGAGAAGTTGTCGTCGGTTGCGGCTACTTTAACGGTCGCTTCCTTACCCACCAACTTTCCAAAGTCCGCGCCGCCGAATTGGCGGAAGCCTTCGGGTTGACAGTAGCAAGCAACGGCGAAGGTGACGATGAATAGCAGAGTTTGTCCTTGCGCAGGGTTTTCGCAAACGCGCCTTTCTCAGGGGCGATGACCAATCGCTTCGGCGACGGCTTGCCGAACCTTCTCAAAGTCGTCTACGCCGTCGGCGATGAGTTGGCGAGAAACTTGGCGGACGACTTGCTTGCCTTCGTCGGTCAGGTATTCAACGGGCGATTTGCCGTCCACGCGGGCGAGCATCAGCATTGCCAGCGTCCGAACGGCGTCCCGTTCCCGCTCGGCGCCATCGGGCATCGCCGATTGCGCCCAGTAACTTCGCCACATCCGTTCCGCTTCCCGAAGGTGAGCGGGCGATTTCAGGTGGATGGCTTTGAGGAGCAGATGATTGGTGCAGAAGGCGATGTCAAAGGCGGGGTTACCGAAGTGTGCCACCTCGCAATCCAAAACCCAAATCCGCCCGTCGGGCAAAAGGAGCAAGTTTTTGGGGCTGTAATCGCCGTGCACCAAGCAACGCCGAAGGGAAAGGAGCGGCTCAATGGCGGTTTCAATGTGGGGTCGCAAATCGGGATGGCGCTGGGCGATGGTCACAAAGTAAGGGTCAACGCGCAACTCCACGAAATTGCTCAGGTCCCCGAAAGTTTTTTGCACTTCAGGATGGGCAAGGGTGGTGCGATGAAGCGTCGCCAAGATGGTGGCAACTTTCTCCGTCACCATTGGGTTGATGATGCCCGCCAGCAACTCTTGCTTCCAAGTTTTGCTTCCGTCGGGGGCGCATTCCATGACGCAAGCGAAATGTCCTCGGTCTTCCAGCAGCACTTTAGGCGCCACTTCGTCGCCGACGAATTGCCGCAATGCCCGCAGGCAAGCGACTTCCCGGAAGATGCGGGAGCGGTCGGCAAGCCATTCGTCTTGCACCCGCAGTTGCCCCAGCGCTTGCTTGACGACGACAGCGCCCTTTTTCGTCTGGACTTTGATGACCAAGTTGGAGACGCCACCGCCCAGCACGCTGCATTGGGGCGCTTCGTCATCCGCCACCAATCCCCATCGCCGAACCAATTGCGCAACGGCTTGCAAGTCGGCATCCATGTCGCCATCCCCCTCGTAGGGACGCATGGTCGTTTGTCTCTCACTTTTGTCGGCGGAAGGCATCGCCGAAGGCAAGTGTAACGCGCCCGCTTCGCCCTTCATTCTCGTCGTCGGCATGGCAACCTTTAGGCGGTCATCGCAAAACCTACCGTCAAAGGGGCGATAAAGATGGGGCTTTCAAGGGTGATGCTGATTGCTGGGACAATCGTCGCACTCATCGGAGTGATGGAAGCGGCGCCGTCCGAACCGCCTGAATGGTCGGCGGCACTGAAGCGGGCGAAAGCGGAGGGCAAATTTGTCCTCGCTCATTTTTCCGACCCAGAGTGCCTGACTTGTCAACGCTACAACGCCGAGGCTCTGGACAACCCGAAATGGGCGTCGCTGCTGAAACGCTTTGTCGTCGTGCGGTTGCCGATGCCGCAATCAACGCCGTTGCTGCGTCGGTTTCTCCCGAAATGGCGGGATGTGCTGCCTGTTTTGGTCATCACGGATGCGCAAGGGAAAGTGCAAGAGTTCGTCATCGGTCACTTGCCTGCCGAGACTTTCGCCGCTTACCTTCAAGCCTTTTTGCGGGGTGAGCGGACGGACACGATAGAGCGGCAATTGCGGCAGCGTCCCAACGATTTGGCGACGCTGTATCGGGCGGCGGTTTGGTTTTTGGAGCGGGGCGATGGGGAGCGAGGGTTGCCGCTGGCGCAAAAAGTGCTGGAGCGTGACCCTGATAACCGCAAGGGCTATCGCGCCGCCATCTTGCTCCATCGGGGACTTTTTTACGCCACCCATCGGGTCCGTCAAGCCCATCTTGCCTTGGACGATTTCCGCACCATCGTGACGCAATTTCCCAAATCGCCCGTCGCCGAAGAAGCCCGCTTTTATCTTGCCGTCACCCATTTGGCGTTGGGACAAGATAGCGAAGCCCGTCGGTGGCTGACAGAGGTGGCGAAGGTCAGCCAGTCGGCGACCTTGCGGGCGCAAGCGGAAAAACTTCTCCGCTTCCTGGACAAAGAGCCGCCCGCCAATTTGCGGCGGGGCGAAGAGCCATGACGGGAGAAGGGCAACGAGGGGTCGTGAGCGACCAGTGGAGAGGGAAAATTCCGATTGACCGATTGCTAACGCGCCGAGAACGGTTGCGCCAGCGCATTTGGCTGACGATGCGGGATGCGGGTGTTTTGTCGTTTCCGTTGGACACTTTCGGGCGCATTCCCAACTTCATTGGCGCCGAGCAGGCGGCGGAGTTGTTGGCAGCCCAGCCTGAGTTTGAGGATGCCCAATGCATCTTCGTCGCTCCCGATCATGTGCTGCGGCGGGTGCGGGAGTTAGTGCTTCAGCGGGGCAAAGTGTTGGCGGTCGCTTTGCCGTCAAGATGGCGGCGAAGGGAGCAAGCATGGCTGTTGCAAATTACCGAACGGCGCGCCATCAAAGCCGCTGCTTCGGTGGACAACTTCTTGCGCTACGGGCAACCCTTAGCGGCGCCCATTGATTTGGTCGTTTTGGGCAGCGTCGTCGTGGACAGGCAAGGGCATCGCCTCAGTCCTCATCGGGGCTTAGGCGACCCAGAGTTGCAACGGTTGCGGGAAAGCGGCTGGCTCAAAGATGACGCCATCCTTGCCACTATCGTCCATCCGTCGCAATTCGCCGACGATTTGGCGAAGTGGGTCACGGACGCCGACGAACCTGTCCACTTGATCGTCACACCCGACGAAGTTCTTCGTCCACGCTTTTTGGGTGACCGAGATGACCGTCGTGCAACGGTTGATTGATTTGGCGCTGTTTGTCGGTTGTGTCCTCGCCGCTTTGAGCGTCGGCGCCGCCATAGCCCGCCGATGGGCGCCCTTTGGCATCGGGCGTTTGGAAGCCGTCACTTTATCGCTCAGCCTTGGCTTGGTCATCCTCGCTTACAGCATTTTTGCCATCGGGTTGCTGGGTTGGCTGCATCGGGCAGTGCTCATCGGGCTGCTGACGGTTTGTTATGCGGCAGGGTTGCGGGATGCCTTGGGCGAACTTTGGCGGCGTCGTTTTCCCTACCCGTTCGCCGAACGGTTGGCGGAGTTATCGGGCATTGAGAAAGTGTGGCTGGGGCTGCTGTTGTTGCTGGACGGTTTGGCACTCATCCTTTGCTTCGTCCCGCCTTGGCTGGGTGAGTGGGACAGTTTGTCCTACCACCTCGCCGTGCCCAAGTTGTATTGGCAGGAGGGGCGCATCCATTATTTGCCCTTCACCCACCACGCCCAATTTCCGATGACACCGCAAATGCTTTACCTGCTCGGTTTGGGCTTGACCAATTTGCGCAGCGCCGCCATCGCCAAAGCCTTCCACTGGCTTTTCTTCATCCTTTGCCAGTTGGTGCTGGTGAGTTGGGGGATTTGTTTGCCGCAGCGAAGTTTGCGGGCAGGCGTCCTCGCCGCCATCGCTTTCGGGACGATGCCTCTCGTTTTCAATGAAGCCAGCACGGCGTATGTGGATGTAGCGTTGACGGCGTTCGTGTCGCTCAGCCTTTGGGCACTCGTTCGGTTCGCCCAGCAACCTGACGGACGGTGGCTTCTTTGGTCGGGCATTTTTGCGGGGGCGGCGGCAGGGACGAAATACACGGGCTTGCTTTGTGTCGTTTTGCTTGTTCCCTTCGCCCTTTGGGCAGCGAAACGGCAGGGGGTGAAGGCATGGGGCGCTATCGTCTTAAGCGGGTTGGTGGCGTCGCTTATCGCTGCACCTTGGTATGCCAAAAACTGGCTTTGGACGGGCAACCCTGTCTTCCCATTTGCTTACGGCGTTTTTGGTGGTCGGCAATGGTCGGCGGCGATGGCGCAGGCTTACACCCGCTCTAACCGCGAATTTGGGGGCGGGCGGGATGTGCTGACTTTGCTCGCCTTACCCTTCAACTTGACGCTGAACGAAATCCGTTTCGGGCATTGTGCGGGGCAATGGTTGGGCACTTGTCCTTCCTCAGGCTGCACCAAGCGATGGAAATGCGGCAAGTTTGACAATGTGGACAGCCCGAACCTGAGTATCGGCATTTTGCCTCTTTCGCTGTTGCCGACAGGGTTGCTCCTGCTCCGTGCGGGCGAACCGTTGGTGGGCGTTGGCAGTCTTTTCATCGCCCTCGTTTCGGCTTTTTGGCTGGCATGGTGGTTTTTGGAAGCCCAGTATTTGCGCTATCTTTTGCCCGCCTTCGCCCTTTGGAGCGTTTGGATGGGCGCCGTGGCAACGGCGTGGCAACGGGTCAGTAAAGGGACGGCGTTGACCGTTCAGGTTGTCATCACCGTCGGTTTGGCTTACAACACTTTGATTGCCCTTTGGCTTTCGCGCCCGCTGTTGCCTGTCGCTTTGGGATGGAGATCGGACGCCGAATTTTTGCGGGCGACAACGCCTGCCTATCGGGTTGCCGAGTTTGTCAACGGAGCGCTGCCCCGCGATGCAGTCATCGCCACTTACGGCATGCCCTTGGGCTATTATTTGGAGCGGCGCTATTTTTGGGCGGACAGCGGACATAACCGTCTCATCCCTTACGAGCGCCTGAGGGGTATAGACGACTTGATGGCGGCGTGGCAAAAATTGGGTGTCACCCACCTCATCATTGACTGGCACTATGTGCCGTCGGACAGTGCCCTTGCCCGTTGGCTCTCGGAAGGCAAGCGGCGGGGGTGGCTGGAAGAGTTGTGGCGGAGCGATGAAAGCCCACAACGCATGGAGGTGTTGGCTGTGGTCAGGGGGAGAAAGCCATGAATCGGCTGGTGCGTGCCCGCCAATTTCACGAATGTTGGGCAGCCATAGAAAGGCGCTTTTACGAGCGTTGGCTTCACGGGATTTTGTGGTTGATGGCAGGATGCGTCGGATTGGCAACGGCGTTCGGGTTGCTGCGGGACGCCTTCCTCGTCGGACGGTTGGGAGCGGCAGCAATGGTGTTGGGCGTCGGGTTGGGAGTGCTACGGGCGTTGGGCTTGGCATCGCTGCTCCAACGAGCCCCTGACGCTTTCCTGAGGTTAGTCGGAGGTGACCGATGTCCTCTCCCTCAACGCTCCCGTCCCTATCGGCTCTACTTTGGCTTGATGGAAAGCGGGTTCGTGTTGGTGGAATGCCTTGTTTTGCTGGGCTTACTTGGCTTGTCCACGACCGCTGCTGCTTTGCCCATCGGCAAGTTCCATTGCGTGCCCGTGTGCGTGTTGTTGATTGTATACGGCTTTTTTGCCGTCACTTTTGGGGGCAAAAATGCGGTGACGGCGTTAGCGTGGGCGCGATGGCTTCGTCCCCGTTTAGAGCGGTTCTTAGAGTGGCGCTGTGCCGATTGGCTGATCGCTACGGGCGAATGGGAAGCCACTTGGGTGGGCTTGTTGCGACCTCGGTTGTCGCCCTTGCAGCGAGTGCGTCACGCATCTGCCACCATGTTCTGGCAAGGCGTTTTAATTTTCGCCGTCATCGTCGCTTGGGTTTTGGGGTTGACTTTCCTCGCCATCGCTTTGGCGCGTTGAGGGAAAAAACGATGCGCCGACCGTTTTGGCAAGCAGCCTTTTTCGTCGCCTTGTGCCATTTCGCCGCCGCCAGCCTTTACCTTTGGCGCTTTCCCGCTTGGCGTGCCCCGGATGAAGGGGCGCATTTTGCCTACATCGTCCATCTCGCTCAAACCCATTCGTTGCCCATCTTTGAAGGCATGGGGCGGGGCGTCACCTACGAAGCCCACCAACCGCCCCTTTACTACTTGACTGCCTTGCCCTTTGTCGCCTCGCTGCTGAAAGACAAAGCCCATCACCAAACGGCTTTGTATCTGCTCCGCTTTTTTTCCACCCTTTGGGGCTTGGTGGTCGTGTCGGGCGCGATGGGATTGGCATGGATGCTCCATGCTGACCCGCCAACTCGTTTGCCTGCGGCACTGTTGGCAGGTTTGTTCGCGGCGTTGCTTCCGATGCACCTGCTCGTTTGTGCCTCTGTCGGCAACGACGCAGCGGCAGGAGCGACAGCGACGGCAACTTTGCTTTGGCTCTGTCTTTTGTTGCAGCGACCTTCGTCGGAACAACGCCAAACCTTGACGGCGGCATTGGCAGCGGGCGTGCTTTGTGGCGCTTCCCTGCTGGCGAAGAGTAGCAACCTCGTCTGCTTGCCCCTTGCTTTGCTCGCTTTATGCCTGATGCCTCCCAATTCACCCATCCCTTCGCCGACAAAAAAGCGACTTGCCTCTCAACCTCTCCGCCATCTCATGGCGAGGTGCGGGATTTCGTGGGGCATCTGCTTGGGAGCATTTTTGCTGACAGCGGGTTGGTGGCTGTGGCGCAACATCGTCCTTTACGGTGACCCGTTAGCCTTTCGGGCGTTTCTGGAAGGTTTTTCCACCTCGCCCAAACCCAGTTACTTTCTGGAGCGGCTGCAACTTTCGCTGCCGACTTACCTTTTGATGGTGGCGCAAGTGACACTGTTCACTTGGTTGGGCATCTTTGGCGAACCCAACGAAGCCGTCAAGGGCTTGGCGCGACTGATGCAAGGCGCGGAGCCGACGGCATCGTGGGTATTCCTCTGCTCCCTCATCGGGATGGGTTTGCTGGTCGGCATGGCGTTGGGCATCGTCACGATGGGACGACAAAGTTGGCAAGCGATGGGGGAAAAGGCGGGGGCAAAAGCGTTCGCTTGCGCCTTGCCCATCCTGATGACGCTCCTCGTCTTCGCCGAGTTCGTTCAGTTCAACCGCTATTTCTTTCAGGCGCAAGCGCGCTACTTTTATCCTGCCCACGCAGCGATGGCGGTTCTGTTTGCTGAAGGCACTTTACGCCTTGCACCACCCCGTCGGGCGTCGTGGGCAGTCGTTATCGTCGTCTTTTGTCTTGCGACCCTTTGTGCTATCGTCGGTTGGCTTTGGGTGCCTCTCTCGGGACGGTGATGGGCAATGAGCAAGGGCAAAAAGAAGGGCAAGAGCGAACCGATGGAGATTTACACGGCGGCGTTGGTCAAACTGGAACTCATCACGCACTTTTACCGCACGGGTCAAATTCCCTTTGACGACTATTGGCGTCTCAAGCGACAGTTAGAGCCCGAGGCGCGCAAGGAACTGGAAGAAGTGCGCCGATGGGCAGTAGAGGAGGCGAAATTGGTCACGGCAGAGGAGTGGGAGAACCTGCGGGCACATTATCGGGACGAAATCGGCGACAGTTTCGTTCACCTGCTCAACGCCGCCCGCCGTAAGGCGGTCTTCATCACCAACAACCCAAAAGTCTTAGCCGACCGTCGCAAGTTGGAGAAGCGCTTCGGCATGAAAATCATGAGCGGCGAAAAGTTCCGACAAAAGATGGGCGAGGCAGGGAAAGCAGCAGTGGACAACTTGCTAAGCGAACTTCTGGGACGCCCAAGACCAGCATGAAAAGGCGTCAAAACGAAGTTGAGGCGAGCCGTAGTCGGAGCAAAAAGGTTCGGGAAGGTGAAAAACGATGGAAGGGAGACACCGACGCACTTTGTTCAACAAAAGGGTCGCTGCAGGCAAAAGGCACTACTTCTTTGATGTCAAGGAGAACCAGCGAGGCGAACGCTACTTGGTCATCACGGAATCACAGCCAACGGGTGAAGGCACATACTCTCGCCAACGGGTGCTGATTTACCAAGAGCACCTTGACGCTTTCCTGGGTGGTCTGAGAGATGCGGTCAAGGCGATGCGGCAGTAAAGGCAACCCAATTGTGCCCTTCATCCCGCTAAGTTCAGCGTGCCTCGTTTTCTCGCTCCTTTCGCTTCTTCTCGGCAATTTCTTCTGCCAGCGTCGCTAAGGCTTCCACGATGTCGCCTTCCTGAATCGTCTTGACGACTTCGCCTTCCACGAAAAGTGCCGCTTTGCCCCGACCAGCAGCGATGCCCAAATCGGCGACTCGGGCTTCGCCAGGACCGTTGACGACGCAGTTGTGCACGATAGCGAAAGAACCGACATAAGTTTGCGCGTCGGCTACCTCCAAGTTGTAAACCGTTCCGTGATAAGGCAACCTGCGAACGCTTTGAACGGGCGTGTAAAGGTAGCGGTCATCAACGGCGATGCGCGCCGTTTTGCGACGCTCCGGCGGGATAGCGATTTTCGTTTGCAGGATTTCAGCCAAGCGCCGCAAACCTTCAGCATTGCTAACGGTAATAGCGTAAGCCACTTGACGGTTAGGTTGTCTTCGCTCTTGAAGGGTTGCAGCGATTTTCTGCCTCAAAAGCAACTGATGAATTTGCACCGCCAAAGTCGGCGAAACGGTGACATAAGTCGCCCTCGGATAATTCCTCACCTCACCGATGTATCCGTCGCACTGCCAAAGAGTTCGCAGCAAAACTGCCTGCTTGGGTTTCGGCAGTCGCAGCATCCACATCGGTAACCGTTTGTTTTCGGCGCGGCGACCAAAGAGGCGTGCAAATAGGAAAGCCAGTTCCGTTGAGTGAGCGATGACTTCTCGGAGTTTTCGGTCAGCCCGAACCCCTTCGCTGTGAGGGATGTTGTAGCGGCGCAAAATGTCTCTGGCTTTGCCCGCCAGTTCTATCTCGTCCATGCTAAAGGACAGGAAAACTTGGCGCGGTGTATCCTCTTCGCCGCTTAAAGAACCTTCTGCGACATAACATGCCGCCAGCGTCAGAAAATCCTCGTCAACGGCAAACTGTGGCGCTTCAGGAACGCACCCAACATCTAATTCGCCTTGCACGACAGGATAAAGCAGCACAAAATCACGGTTGACGGCTTCCGCAAGATACCATTGCGGTTTGTGCCCGTTTGCGCTGACGGAAATGATGTTTTCCCACCGCTTTCGTTCACCCTTGACTTTTCCGTTGCGCACGATGGCGTAAACGGGATGATTGGGAGTTAAGCGAAGAGGCGGAACGCCACGCGGTTTGATTTCCAGCAATTCACCGTGAAAGTGATGGACAAGCACTTGCGTGATGGCAGCGAAGGTGCCTTCATGCGTTAAAACCCCTTCGCCTTCCCGCACAGCGTTGATGGCTTTCGGTCCGCCTTCCGTCATCACCCGTTCGCCCATCGGCAAGCAACCCATGACGGCGATGTCCAGGGGTTCTACGATGTGCCCGACGCGGGCTTTCACTTGCTCCACCAACTCAAACAAATCAACCTCGCAACGCCCACAGGACGGGCAAGCGATGATGCGGACGCCCTCACGGCGCAGCCCAAGCGCCCGCAAAATCATTTTCGCCGCCTTGACCTCTTCAACGGGATCAGTCGCCAACGAGACGCGGATGGTGTCGCCGACGCCGTGCGCCAATACTGCACCGATGCCAATCGCCGACCAAACGATGCCTTCGGGAGGCGGTCCTGCTTCCGTCACGCCCACATGGGTCGGATAAGGAAACTTTTGGGCGAACAGCAAGTAGGCTTTGATGGTGTCCATCACATCGGACGACTTGAGCGACACCACGATGTCTTCAAAGCCCCATTCTTCCAACAGGGCAATTTCCTTTTCGGCGCTTTCCACCATCGCCTCAGGTGTCGGACCGCCGTATTTCATGAGCAAGTCGGGATCAAGGGAACCTGCGTTGACGCCGATGCGAATGGGAATACCCCGCTCCTTGCACGCCTTGACAATCATCTCCACTTTGCGTTTGTCTCGGATGTTGCCGGGGTTCCAACGGATTTTGTCCACGCCCGCTTCAATGGCTAAAAGCGCCATGCGGTAGTCAAAGTGGATGTCAGCGACCAACGGGATGTTGATTTGCTCCTTGATGTGCTTCAGTGCTCGCGCCGCCTTTTCGTTGGGCACGGCGACGCGAACGATTTCGCAACCTGCTTCTTCCAACCGATGGATTTGGGCGACGGTGGCGTCAATGTCTTCCGTCTTCGTCGTCGTCATGGATTGGACGCTGACAGGCGCCCCACCACCGATTTGCACCCGACCGACTTTGACGGGGCGCGTCTGCTCGCGCGTGTAAAACTTGCCCTCACCGCAAAAGAGGGGCGTCCATTTCGCCATCTTTTTCATGCCTCCTTGTCAGCGACCTCGTCATTATGTCACTCACCCAAACAATCGGGCGACAGGCAAACGGAAGCCGGGGATGACATCCTCGCCATCCAGTTCGTCGCTTTCGCTCAGTCGCTTCGGCTTCCGCCCTTTCCGATACACCCAAACGGTGCGGGTGTTGAGGTCAATGAGCCAAACGAGCGTCACGCCCCACACCAGATACTCCTGCACCTTCCTTGCGTAATCTTTGGGCGTTTCGTCAGAGGCGAGGATTTCCACCGCCAGATCAGGCGGAAACTCACCGAACTTTTTCGGTGAGCGACCGTCGGGCAACTTTTCTATCCGCACGAAGGAAACATCGGGCGAGCGCACATCGCCGTTGGGCATCCGAAAACCCGCTTGGGATGTGTAAACGCGACCGAGGTTGTGCTGGCGGACATAAGGGCGCAAGTGGGACACCAACGCTGCCCCAACATCCTCCTGCTCCAAGCCTGCAGGCGTCATCAAAACCAACTCCCCGTCCACGACTTCCGCTTTGCCCTCATGCGGAAGGTGCATCAACTCTTCGTCCGTCCAGAGTTTCTTGACGACGGTCATCGCCATCGCCCCCTGCGTTGGGCAAGGTCTGCCAATATGTTGCGACGGGCAAAGCGATTGTGCCATGTCGTCGGCATCGTCCCATCCACTTCACTTGCTCGTCGTGCCACAATTGGGAACGCACGAAAAACTTCGTCGGGTGAGGTGAAGGGCGATGGCAGCGACCGCAGAACGCGTGGACTACTTTCGGATGCTCATTGACGGTGAATGGACAGACGGTGTTGGCACGAAGGTGCGCCCTATCGTCAATCCTGCGACAGAAGAAATCATCGCTGAAGTTCCCGATGGGACGCCTGACGATGCCCGCCGTGCCATTGATGCAGCATCTCGCACCTTTCGGGAATGGTCGCGCCTGACGGCTTACGAGCGCGCTCGCTACCTCAAACGCGCCGCTGACTTAATCCGCGAGCGGACGGAAGAGATTGCCCACCTGATGACGCTGGAAGTCGGAAAGCCCATCAAAGAGTCGCGAGTGGAAGTGCGGATGGCAGCGGATTACTTTGAGTGGTATGCCGAGGAAGCGAAGCGCAATTATGGTGACATCGCGCCTCAATTCATCCCGCAAAAGCGCCATTGGGTCATCCGCCAACCCGTCGGAGTCGTGGCGACCATCACGCCCTGGAACTTCCCTGCTAATTTGCTGGCACGCAAAGTCGCTCCCGCTCTGGCAGCAGGATGCACTGTCGTTTCCAAACCCGACCATCGGACGCCGTTGACGGCGATGGCGATCTTCAAATGCCTACACGATGCCGAGTTGCCGGCGGGTGTCGCCAATTTGGTGACGGGCGACCCGGCGGAAATCGCTGCCGTCTTTTTTGCCGACCAACGCATCCGCAAGATCAGTTTTACGGGCTCCACACGGGTCGGTCGGCTGCTGATGCAGCAAGCCGCCGAACAAATCAAACGCCTTTCGTTGGAGTTAGGCGGTCATGCGCCTGTTCTTATCTTTCCCGATGTGGATGTGGACAAAGCCGCTCAATGGACGGTGCGGGCAAAATTCCGCAACAACGGTCAAACTTGCATCTCACCTAATCGCGTTTATGTCCACGAGCAAATTTGGGATGCCTTCGTGGAACGAGTCGTGCATTACACCCGACAACTGCGGCTGGGTAATGGCTTAGACGAAAGCACCGATGTCGGTCCACTCATTGACGCCAATGGCTTGGCAAAAGTGGAGCGGCATGTGCAAGACGCTATCGCCAAAGGGGCGAAAGTGCTCTGCGGCGGTAAGCGCCCTGAAGGCGACGCCTTCCGTAAAGGCTTTTGGTTTGAGCCGACGGTTTTGGTCAATGTCGCCCCTGAAATGCTCGTTTCGTGCGAGGAAACTTTCGGTCCTGTCTTGCCTCTCATCCCATTCCGCGACCGTGACGAAGTGATTGAGCGCGCCAACGACTCGCCCTTCGGGTTAGCCGCCTACTTGTTGACCAACGACTTGCGGACAGTCATTGAAGTCAGCGAGCGACTGGAAACGGGCATGGTGGGTGTCTGGGATTTTGCTCCCGCTACACCCCAATGTCCCTTTGGCGGTGTCAAGCAAAGCGGCTTTGGTTCAGAAGGCGGATGGGAAGGGCTCAAGGAGTATCTCGTCACCAAGCACATCAGCATCGTCTTGGAGCCGTGAGGGAAGATGGCGACCGTTCGCTGGGACGGTTCCATCTTGCGGGTTGAAACGGATTGCTATTACGCCGCTGTGCGCACGGAAGGATATGTCAGCGGCGTGATGGGCGGCAGTTTCGTGGACAAGCGGACAGGTAGCCGCGATTTAGGTTTTGGGTTAGCCGTCGTGGATTTTTTGTTGGAGCCAGGCGCCGATGATGAAACGACGCCCCCTGATTTGCGCTATCGTTGGGGCGATCAAGTTCACGGCAATATTCCCAAGCGCTATGTGGAGTTGCCTCAAATTTGCACGCAAGCGAAAAAGTTGCCTGTCCAAATCGTGGAAGGCAAAAAGTTCGTCGCCATCCGACAGTGGTTTACTTGGACGATTGCCCGCCCACCTTATCGGGCAGGCTCGCGATGGGAGCAGTGGCTCGTTTTCCCCGACGGTGTCCGATGGTTCTTGGCTTACGACAAAATGACCAGCGCCAACACCGTAAATTGCCTGCTCCTTCGGATGGACATGCCCAGCCACATCCGCCACAACAAAGGCGATACCTTTCAGCAAGTCTACCTGAGTTATCACGGCTTCATCCCCTCCGGCGCCTTCCTTGATGACTTCCCGCCTGACGCCCGCTACCTGTATCGGCGAGAAGACGGCAAAGTGCCTGAGCGGTTCATCCGTGCCTATCAGTTGCCCAACGGCATCTGGTTGGCAGGCATGGCGCTGCACCCACCTGTCGTCTACGAAGCATGGTGCCATCAACGAGGTTATGTCTGCCTCATTCAGGAAATCGGAGGCATGAAAGTGCAGGTGGGCGAAACTTTGGAAGCCGTTCATCTCGTCGGCTTCTTTGCCGACCTTGCCGAGATGGAACGAACCTTTGACGCCCACAAAAATGCCCGTTCTCTTTCGGTGTCCGAGAGTGGATGGGAACTGCAGTAGGCGTCATAATGCGGAAGGAACTGGTAGGAGAGAAGCATTTGAAGGCGAATTGAGGCGATGAAGGCACTCGCAAAAGAGCAGCAACCAACCATTGACCCAGAAATTTTGGCTAATTGTCCTTGGAAAGCCCACCGACTTCCCATCAATGACCTTTCTTTCTTCCCTGATGGTCAACACCTTCTCTCTGCCCGTTGGGACGGAACGGTTCGGGTCTGGAAAGTCAACGACGGAACGAAAATGTGCGTCCTTCGTCCCATTTGACGAACTTTCTCTCGGTCGCCTCACCCGCTGCGCTATCCTTTCCGCACATTTACGCATTTTAACCAATTTTGTTATATGCCCTATTTTTCTCTTGCAGAAATGCAACGATTTTCTCTACATTTTCTAAATTTTTACCATAATCAACCAATGTTGTACATAAAATAGGTTTACTTGATATTATAACTTGTATTTTATTATTATCTATTTTGTGTATTGCAAATGAAATTACTTCTCCCCAACTTTTCCAAGTTATACCTGTTATTGCAATAATCTTGCCATAAGAGTAATCTTCTTTTTTAATCTTATATCTCTTGAACATCTTGAGAGATTCAATACATAGATTAAATACTTTATCATATGGAAGTTTGAGTTCAATATTTCGGAAATGGTGGACATTTGTTATATCCTTAATTTCCACAGATTTTCCATATGACATCCGCTTAACTGACCAAACATATAAGGAACCACCGATAAGAGACATAAATCCTCCATATAATATACCTGCAAATAATCCAGCTCCTAAACCTAAAAATCCATATCTGTATCCATATTGAAATACAAGGTATATTCCCACAATTATCCCAAAGATTATCCCAAAAGGGATTGCTGTTGCTAAAAATAATCTTATATAGAATCTTATGATATCCATTTATTTACCTCCTTTCATAAATTCTTTCTACATCTACACCTGCACTTTCTTCTTGTCTTTCTATCGATTGCTTAAGTTTTTCTACATTTCGTTTAATTTGATAATAAGTAATAATTGCATCAATTATACTACCTATGAGTAAACCTATAGCAGCACCACCAGCAGCACCAACACCAGTACTCCCTCCTATTATTGCTCCTATAATTGCTCCTGCAACGAAACATACAAGTGTAGCCCAATCTCCTTGAGAATCAATAAAGAAAATTGGATTATTAATAACATAAGTATATCTGTTTAAAGATAATGGATAAAGAACAGAACCTATAATCAAATCCTTTTGCACCCATCTTCCTGTTTCAATCTCATAATACCTCGCACCAACATGTAACAACCCCGCATCTTGATCGTTGCGATAACCCCACAAGCCACAAAATTGATACGACCCGCCTCCCCCGCCACTTTGCCCAACGACTTTCCCAAAGCCTTCGTATACATAACTGGCGACAAGGTTTCCGCTCCCCTCCGTCACCCACCTGACGCTCCCCAACCTGTCCGCATGATAAATCCGAACCTGCCCATTTGCCACAAAGCCACACGGTCTCAATCCATGCAAGTAGCAGTTATTAATTAAAATACTGTCCTGAGCGGTTTTAGGACAATATTAGATATATTCTAATTTTTCCCAAATCAGATAACTTTCAAAGTCATATGCTCCTACAATAATTTTCTCGACATTTTGTGCTAACAATTTTATATCACTGTTGGTAATTCTAACCTTATTTCTTTGCCATTTTTGTAAAGTGGTTTGTTCTATTGAAATTAAAAAGCCTCGTAAAGGGAAAAAATCTGCTTCTTTAATAGTATACTTGATTAAATTATATCTATGTTTTATATCCCAAAAAGTCAAAAAGTGATATATTTCATTTCGATATATCATCAAGCGACTACGAAATTTAGCAACACATGGATAAGTAGGTCTAACATTATTCTCAAAAATCGCGATCACATTAGGATAATTTTTTATATAATCATATAACCAATTTATCAACCAATCACTTATATTAGGTAATGGTTCTATTCTTATAGTCTGTCCCTTTATCTTTATTATTTGAATTTTATCTTGAGGTACTGATAATTTGCCTCCAGTGGTAAATTGATATAATTCGTCTTCAATTACAGTATCTGGTAAAATGGTAAATATTCTTCCTTGTTCTAGATTGTATCTGCTAAGTATATACTTGGACAAAGTTGAACCCTTAGTTAACAAAACATTATAAACATAATTTATTGCTCTTTGATCAAGTTCAAATTTCTTAAGTTTCATTGATTATACACCTCCTATTTCGGTTCGATTCTCCCATCTGGATATACTCTCCATCGTCCACCCTTACTATCTGTATAATCTACATGGCGCCCGTGACCTGGGTGATCTAAGTCTGGATGCACCCGTTCTTTTGTTTTTGTATTGACCCACTCTTTTCCTTGCTTTACCCAGCCTTTACCTTTAGGTCTACTCGTCCTCCAATCGATTTCCGGGGGTTTAGGTAAAGCATACCATATTATCAATAATCCTCCTACAAGCACTATACCTCCACCTATTAAACCTATTAAATGAAGGGGGGTAGGGTTACATAATACCAGAGCTACTATTGCTGCGTTCTCTCCATCGGGATCAAACAAATTGATAGGATTATTTATGGAATATGTGAACGGGTTCAAAGTTTGTGCATTAAAACTTGAGCCTAATTGAATATCCCTTTGCACCCATCTTCCTGTTTCAACCTCATAATACCTCGCCCCAACATGTAACAACCCCGAATCTTGATCGTTGCGGTAACCCCACAATCCGCAAAATTGAT
>Ga0209478_1000504_pt1 | contig 48482 bp, 29 predicted proteins | sample DewCreD2012metaG_5_FD_184109 | JGI IMG/M metagenome (GOLD analysis project Ga0209478, IMG submission 184109) | Hot spring sediment bacterial and archeal communities from British Columbia, Canada, to study Microbial Dark Matter (Phase II) - Dewar... ...
CTCGTGCAAATCAGGCGGATGAGCGCCTTGAGGCTGTACTTGTTTTGCACGAAGGATTGAGCCAGGGCTTCGAGCAATTCCGGATTGCTCGGCGGATTGGTCACGCGCATGTCATCGGGCGGATCGACGATGCCGCGGCCAAAGAAGTGCGCCCAGTAGCGGTTCACCAGGGCCTTGGCGAAGAAGGGGTTACTGGGACTGGTGAGCCATTGGGCGAACTGTTCCCGCGGGTCCTGCCCTACGGTGATGGAAACCGGTTCCGCCTCCAGCGGCTTGTAGGCCGCCGCTTGGCCGGTCCGCTTGTTGGTCACGTTGCCGTTGGGGCGCACGAAGACGATCTGCCGTTGGGCCTGTTGATTCTGCACGCCGGGGATGGGCAGGTTCTTGGTGCCGACGCGTCCGAAGAAAGCTGCCAAGCCCCAGTAATCGTCCTGCGACCACTTCTCGTAAGGGTGGTGGTGGCAGTTGGCGCAGGCCAGGCGCTGGCCGAGGAAAACCTGGGAGACATCATCGACGAAGTTCTCCGGCGTGCGGACTTCCTTGTACCAGACGGTCGGCGGACTGGTGTTCTCATCCCCCACGGCAGTGAGCAATTCGCGGACGAACTGGTCATACGGTTTATCCGCAGCCAGGGAGTCCCGAATCCAGGCGTGGAAGGCAAAGGTACCGAAGGCCCGCTCCGTCTGGCCCCGCCGCTTCACCCGCAGGATGTCCGCCCACTTGTTGGCGAAGTAGTAGGCGTACTCCGGGGTTTCCAGCAGGCGATCGACCAGCTTAGCCCGCTTGTTGGGGTCCTTGTCCGCCACGAATTGGAGGATGGCTTCCACATCCGGCAGTGTGCCGGTGATGTCCAGATAGACGCGGCGGATGAACACTTCGTCGGAGCACAGCTCGCTGGGGGCGATGTTCAGCTCGCGCCATTTCCGGGCCGTGGCTTTGTCAATCGGGTTGTTTTCCGGGAAGGTGAAGGTGGCCGCTGGGCCGGGCCGCGGGATGACTGCCTGGAAGACCGTGACATAGCCGCTGAAGCGCACCATGACGGCGGCCTGCCCGGTCAGGGATTGGGCCGTGACCAGGCCGGATTCGCTGACCGTGGCCAGCTCTGTGTCGTTGCTTTCGTATTGGGCGCGGCGGGTGACATCTTCCGTCGTGCCGTTGGAATAATGGGCCAGCACCACGAGCTGCTGCTGACCTTTGCGGTCCACGATCCGCTGGGTGGGATAGACGCTGATGCCCGTGACCACCGGGTCGTTGGGTTGGCCGTAGGGCATGCCGGAGGCGATCCAGCGGCGGACGATCTTGTATTCCTCGCTGTCCGGCTCCATCTTCCGACCGCCGCCATGCGGGACGCGCCCCGTCGCCTTGGTCAAAAGCAGGCTGGCATCGGGAGCGGCGGGCATCACCCGGCGGCCGCGGGATTCCTTGAGCAGATTGTCGTAGTCGAAGCGCGGATCGTGCCCCAACAGGGACAGGCGGAAGCCGTTCTGCCCCTGGATTTTGCCGTGGCAGCCGCCGGAGGCGCAGCCCAGCTTGGTGAAGATCGGCACGACATGGTTGGCGAAGTTGATCGGCAGCGGCGCTTCCATCTTCTCCGCCACCACCGGCACCTTGACGCTCAGGTTGTTGAAGGTGGCGGTGATCTCCGCACTGCCATTGGCTAGAGGAATCACCCGGCCGTCGTTTTGAACGCGCAGGACCGAGGGATTGGAGACGGTGTAAGTCACGGCGCGGGTCAGGTCGATCTCGCGTCCGTCGGCACGCCGCCCGGTGATAAGCAACTGCGGGGCATCATCGATCCCCACCAGTTTTAACTGAGTGGGATAGGCGCTCAAGGCCGTCACCGCCGGAGGCGACTGTGCCGAGGCCGCCGAGGCACCAACACAAACCAGCCCAACAATCCACAGGTATCGGGTCATGGCTCTCACCTTCATCATGCTGGATGTGCCTGGTTCGGGTGGGAACGGGTTGCCCGACTTGCACGCCAGGCAACCCGTAGGCAGGTAGGTTTGTTCCACAATCTCGCAGGCGGGCGAGGATTCATGCACAGCTCATTATAGCTCTGCCGGATCAGCCGAGCAACTCGCGGATCGGTTCCCGATCATCGAGCAGGTGCACGGGCCGGCCGGAGCCATTCGGGAAGGTCATGGCCGGGTCGATCCCCAAGGCCAGGTAGATAGTGGCCAGCACTTGCTGGACGGTGCAGGGCCGATCCTTGGGCCGTTCCCCTTTCTCAGTGCTGCTGCCGACCATTTGGCCCATCTTCAGGCCGCCGCCAGCAATCAAGGCGCTCATGACTGGCGCCCAGTGATCGCGGCCCGCATCCTTGTTGATCCGCGGTGTGCGGCCAAACTCGCCCCACATGATCGTCACCACGTCCTGGTCCAAACCGCGATCATGCAGGTCCTGGATCAGGTTGGCGATCCCCTGGTCCACCTTGGGCAGTTGCCGCTTGAGGGTCTCGAAGTTCTTGCCGTGGGTGTCCCAGCCGCCGATCGACAGGGTGACACAGCCGACCCCCGCTTCGATGAGCCGGCGGGCGGTCAGGAATTGCTCGACCCCCTTGTACCGTTCCCGCACCTTGGGGTCTTCTTTGCTCAGGTCCAGGGCATCGCGGACCACGCCGGAGGTGACCATCTCGATGGCTTTCTCCGTGTAGCTGTCCATACCGCTCATGGTACCAGACGCATCGATGTCCCGGCGGAGGGTGTCGAAGCTGGCCAGCAGGGTCCGGCGGTCATGCAGTCGATCCAGGGTCACGCCGTTGGCCAAGCGCAGATTGGCGTTGCCCGGCCCGCCCGGCGTAAACGGACGGTGGGCGATGCCCAGATACCCCGGCTCCGTCCCGCGGCTCATCCCCCGCAGGCTCACAAACGGCGGCACATTGACGCTCGTCGCACTCCGCAGCTTGGAAATCACCGACCCGAAGCTGGGATGGTTCGCCACCATGTTCACCCGCTCCGGATAGCCCGTCATCACCAGCGAGTCGCTGTGCTCATCGACCGACACGATCGAACGAATGGCGGCCAGCTTATCCCACATCTTGGCCTGCAAGGGGAAGTGCTCGCAAATCTGCACTCCCGGCACATTCGTGGGAATCGGCTTGAACTCGCCGCGATATTCCGCCGGGGCATTCGGCTTCAAGTCATACATGTCCATGTGGGACGGGCCACCCGGCAGATAAATCATGATGGCCGCCTTGTGCGACCGCGGAGATTGCCGCGTGCTCGCTGCCGAGGCGTGGCGCAACCGCAACAGGTCCGCCAACGTCAGACCCGCACCAAATGCCCCGATCTGGAGAAAATCACGCCGTGTCACACCATCACAGAACCGGTGGGACGAGCCATAGATCCGTAGCATGGTCAGCCCTCGCGTAAAAGTGACTGTTGGGGTGGGACGGAAACTCAGGTAGGCAGATGTCGGGTGGCTCAGGCGGGAAGACCATTCCACAGAGACTTAAGGGCTTACCGTCTTACTTCCCGACATCTGCTATGATCTTCGCATTCCTCCGCCCGCTTGTCAACAGAAAAAATGAAAAAAATCGGAGGCGGGGTTCTCCCCCCTCTGTCCAGCCCAGATGGGCCGGGTTTCCCGCAGCGGAGCCAAATCAGATTAATCCTGATGACTCCCGACCACCGTAAAAAATTCGCCTGGTCAAACCCGGGCTGAAGGTGGGCCTCCTCATGCCTCCCGCTGTTCCCGGTGGATGAAAACTCGGTTTCTCGAAGGTTGAGAACTCAACTCCTAGTCCTATGCGGGCGAGAACTCGGCCAGGGTGCAGCGGAGGGGACCGTTGAAAAACACCGCCGTCCTGCGGAGCGGCAATCCCACCGCCTCCAGCCAATCCTTCCCCTCGGCAAAGACGGCGAGGCGCCAGCGCGGCCAGTACCGCCGGACTGTGTCTCCCAGCGCGGCATACAGGGCCAGGACCGACGCGCGCGACCCTTCCAGCCGGCTGCCATACGGGGGATTGCAGAGGATGAGTCCCGGTGGGCAGCCGGGCGCCGGGCGAGCCTCCCGCATATCCTCCTGGTAGAAGCGCAGCCACTGTCCCACCCCGGCGGAGCGGGCATTCCGCTGGGCCAAAGCCACCGCCCCGCTGTGACGATCGCTCCCCCAAATCGGAAAGGGCAATTGCTTCCGCATCCGCAGCCGGGCTTCCTCCCGCACCAAGGCCCAGGTTCCCGCCTCGTAATCCCGCCAGCCCTGGAAACCGAACCATTTCCGCGTCAAACCTGGCGCTCGTTCCAGGGCCAGCCACGCCCCCTCGATGCACAACGTCCCAGAGCCACACATCAAATCCACCAAAGGTTCGTCCCCGCGCCAGCCCAGATGCAGCAACAGCCCCGCCGCCAGGGCCTCGTTGAGGGGCGCCTTCGTCTGAATCGGCCGGTAACCCCGCTTATGGAGCGACTGCCAAGAGCTATCCCGGCTCAGCACCATCTGCCGCCCGTGGACATGGAGATTCAGACCCAGCATGGGATACTCGGCATCCACGCTCGGACGCCGACCCGTCCTGTCCCGGAATTGGTCACAGATGGCATCCTTGACCCGCCGAGCAGCATACTGCGAATGCGTCAGCGGCGAGTCCCGGACGTGGGCATCCACCGCCAGCGTCTGCTCCACATCCAGATACGGCCGCCAATCGACTTGACGGACCGCCGCATACAGGGCGTCGTAGCTGTCTACCGTGGCCGTCACGATCGGCTCCAGGACGCGGATGGCCGTCCGCAGCCACAAGTTGGCCCGATACAGGAGCAAACGATCTCCCTGGAAGTGCACGCCGCCCCGGCCTGCCGCCACCCCCTTGGCCCCCAACTGACGCAGCTCCTCCGCCAATAGCGGCTCCAAACCCCGCGCGCAGGTGGCAAAATACTGTACCATCGGCTCGCCTCAACTCTCCCGTGCCAGCACTCAGCCACACCCGCGGCAGGACCGTTTCCCCTCGCCTCCTTCCCTTTATACGTCCCCCACCAGCCGAAACTATCGAGCCGATCCCCTGCTTCCCTCCGCCCTGTTCCCCTCTCTGTCGGCACTACGCCCTTCCGAGGAGGAAGAGGATTCATCGCCCGGCCACCCAGCGCCTATATTTCCGCCCCAATCCCCCTGCCTTGACCTGGAAAACCGCTGCCCGCCGCCTTTCTCCCACCGCTTCTCTCCCCATGTATCCTCTACGAGGCTGCGGGTTCATCCTTCGGCAGCCCCTGCTGAAGATTGGGAATTCGCCCGGCTGCCGGGCCTTTCCCCGGTTCAGGAAACTTTTTTTTGGAAAATTTTGCAAAATCGATTTGACACGGCGGATTTTATGGTACATATTTACATTGAACGCGTGATCTGGACAAATGAACCGTTACCCTCAGTGAGGAGGCCAAGCCATGAAAACGCTTCAACACGAGGAATGCTCGAAAGGTTCCCCCGCTGCTACGCCGTATCGCTCTCCGGCCTGCGCAGCGCCCGCCGGGGACAAACCATCCCTGGCCCGACCTTGGATGACCCGGCATTGGGAACAACCGCTGAGCGGTCGGCAGCGCTGGCTGCGCATCCTCCGGCGTTTCCTGAGCCGGAAGTTTCCCGCGGCGGATCCCGAAAAGGCCGTCCGCCTTGTCTCGATGGTGCGGCGCCGCCCGCGATCGGATGCGCGCATCTGGAAGGATGATTCTCTGGCTCCGGCCAGTCTTCCGCCGCGTGCACCGCCAACCGTCCCGTTCCAGCCGCCGCTACCGATGACACCGCAAGTGCCAGTCCGGGAAACCCGCGTGGGGACCGCTCGCCCTTGGGCGGAAAGCCTGAGTCTGGCACAGCGCTGGGCCTCGGCGGCGGAAGTCGGCTTGTCATTTTTACCAACCGGGGGTATGGGGGCCAACCAGGATGTATGGGACGAGGGGAGCCGCGGAGAATGGCGAACAGGTGGAGGCCGAGATGATCGCGAGAGCCATCCGGCGACACATCGGCGGCCTGGTATTGCTGCTGGCAGCAGTGCTCGGCTGCTCATACAATCCCGGCTACTTTCCCCACATCCTGCCGGGCGGTCCGATCATCCACAATCATGCCAAACCCGCTGGCTGGGGCTATTACCACAATTTCGATCCGAAGGCGTACAAGGTGGAGGTGACGCCGAGCGACCAGATTCAGGCGCCTTTGGGTGCCGCCATCGTGCTGGTCGGCACGGTGTTCGACAAGGAGGGTCAACCCCGCCGGTCCCGGAGGATCGAGTGGCTGCTGGAAGGGGTCGGCACGATCGTGGAAGCGGACGAGTCGGGGATTTATCCGGGCCGCGGTTACAAGGTCGATAGCCGTTACGCCGTCACGTACACGAACTATCGGACCCACACGATCACTCGCGGCAACGATGATCCTTCCGACGATGTCGTGATCGCGCCGGGCCAAACCTGGTGTGTGGTCAGCTCGTCGATCCCTGGCGAGACGGTGGTGACGGCCTACGCTCCTGAAGTGTTCGCCTGGTCGAACAGCCGGGCGGTGGTGCGCATCCAGTGGGGGGATGGCCGCTTTCAGTTCCCCTCCGCGGCGGTGGTGCGCTCCGGCGGGGAATGGACCTTGACCACGCGGGTCCTGCCCGAGGCAGAGGCGGCTGCTGGCGGAGGTTATCGCGTCCGCTATCGCTTGCTCGATGGCCCGCCCGCCGAGTTGGTGGCACGCAGCGGCAGCGGCACCACGGCGAGTCGGACCGGTTCTGGCAGCCGGGAAGCCGAGGTCTTCACCGACGCCGAGGGTCGAGCCGCAGTTCGACTTGTGCAGATGCAACCGCAGCCAGGCAAGAGCCGCATCGCTATCGAGATCGTGCAACTGCCCAGCGATGGCCAGGGCAGCGGCAAAGTGGTCGCCCGCCGGGAAACGATTGTGGAGTGGGCGGCTCCAGACTTGGGCTTGACGGTGCGGACCCCAGCCACAGCCGGCGTGCAAGTACCGTTTGCCGCCACGGTGGTCCTGGACAACGCCGCGGCCGTGGACAGCCAGAACATCACGGTTCAGGTGCGTCTGTCGCCGGGGCTTTCCCTCCTCCGCAGCGAGCCGCCGCCTCTGCGAGTCGAACCGGATGGTACGTTGGCCTTCGCCTGGGACAAGATACCGGCCCGCGGCCAGCAGCAGTTGCAACTTCAGCTCCAGGGCAAACAGAGCGGCTCAGCCAGCCTGGAGGTCTATGCCCGCAGCGGCGAGGGACTGGAAGCCCGCCAGAGGAAGAACATCGTGCTGGAAACCGGGCGGCTGCATGCCGTCATCGAAGCGCCCGCTCTGGCCATTCTGGGGGAGCGGTTGCCCGTGCGCCTCGCCGTGACCAACGCCGGCCCCACCCCCATCGAAAATGCCACCGCCTGGCTGCATTACGAGGCTGGCTTGGCTCATCCCACACCGGACCGACCCCTGGAAATCCCGGTCGGCCATCTGGACCCCGGCCAGACCCGCACCCTCGATGTGTCCCTCATCGCCCAGCAAACGGGACAGTGGCAGGTCCGAGCCGCCGTGACAGCGGATGGCCAGTTGAGTTGCTCAGCCCCCCCCGCGACGATCGAAGTCCGCCAGGCCAACCTCACCGTGAGCATCCACAGCCCGGCCATGGTCTACCTTCACCAAGAATGCGTGGCGACCATCACGCTGAGTAATCGCGGAGAAGTGGCTATCGACCGGGCGACGCTGCGCCTGCTCGTCCCGCCGGAGTTGCAGGTCGCCGCGGTGGATCACGCTGGGCGTGCCGGAGCTGCCGGAGTGGAATGGAACCTGGCCGCGCTGGCCCCCAACGAGCAAAGAACCCTGGCGGTGCGCCTCCGTGGGGCACGGCTGAGCGAACGCGCTGTCCTTACCGCTGTGGTGCTCGCCGAATTCGGCCTAGGCCAGCGAACCCATGCCGAACCGTTGCAGGTCCGGTCAGAAGCGGCGATCGCCGTGATTGGTGTTCCGGTCCTCAGCCTGGAACTGATAGCTCCGACGGGGGTGTTCTCCGCAGGGGATCGGCTCAGCTACCACGTGAGGGTCCGCAACAGCGGTTCCCTGACGGCCCGCGATCTCTCCGTGCGCTTGCATTTGTCGGAGCATCTCCGCTTCCTCATGGGGCGCGGTCCCCAACCGCAAATGGCCGCCTCTCTCGAAGGGGAAGGCCAGGTGCTCTTCCCACCGTTGGCCGAACTGAAAACCGGAGAGGCCGCCATCTACCGCCTCGAGGTCCAGGCCGTGCGAGCCGGTGATGCCCGCATCCAAGCCCAGGTCCGCGCCCAGCATCTGCAACGGCCCCTGATCGAAGAGCAGACAACCACCATCACTCCCCGCTGATTCAGGGTCTGGCGATAGCGGGCCAAGAGAATGCGGCTCATTCCTCCTTCTGTTCCTGTTCCTGCGCCGCCTGCTGTTGCACATATTCCTTGAACTGGGACATGTGGTACGAAATGAACATAAACGCGTGATGCAAGGCTTGATATGTCGGGTCCTCTGGATCATCCTCGTACTCTTTACGCAAGGCATACAACCGCGCCAATAGTTGATCGGCATTGAGCATACGTGTTACCCCTCATGGTAGTCAAGACGGCGGCCAGCGGATGATTGGACGGCCCAATCCGGGAATGTCCACGGTCCGTGAGGCTCCTGGAAAAATTATAAGCCGGGCGGGGAGCCAAGTCGCATTCGGTCCCGTCGTTGACCTAAACCAAGCCATCATTCTGTTAGGAAACAGCCTGAATCGCAGCTCGCAGTCCCAAGGCTGCTCTTGACTATTTGGACGCCTTCATGTTACTGTCCGCCGCCGGAAGGGACCGCAAGCAGGTCTGCAATCATGGTACGACGGACACGACAAGAGCTGGCTTTCTGGTTCGGGTTTTGGGATCTGCTTGCCACCGCAGCGGCCTGGTTGGCTTCCTACTGGCTCCGTTTTGAGAGCGGTTGGCTTGCCCCCTCGGATCAACCCACGCCCGACGCCGCTCTCTATTGGCAATCCCTGCCGCTGATCGTTCTTTTGGCAGCAGTCGCTTACAAGTTCGCCGGGATGTACGATGTGCACCGGCTCTGGCGGTTCCGTGAGGAAATTTTGGCCGTGGGCCGCGGTGTCGCTCTGATGGCCTTAGCGGTCATGGCGGCCAGCTTCGCCCAGCGGCACCATTACGAATCCCGTCTGGCCATGGCCGTTTTCGTGGCACAATCAGGCCTGTCCCTCCTGATCCTGCGGCGGCTGTCCTGGATGGCGGTGCGAACGCTGCGCGCGCGGGGCGTCAACCAAAGCCACGCCCTCATCGTCGGTTCAGGACGGCTAGCCCGGCGCACCGTAGCCACCCTGCGTGCCGTGCCCTGGTCCGGGATTCAGCCGGTCGGCTATGTCGAAGATGAACCCTGGCGCAAAACGACTGACTTGCCGATTCTCGGAGCCATCGCCCAGTTGCCGGAACTTGTCCACCAGCACCACATTGAACATGTCTTTGTCGCTTTGCCTCTCAACCGCTACGGCGATGCCCGCCGCGTCTTTGCCCTACTCGGACAAACCACCGTCGATGTCCAACTGGTGGCCGATATTCCGGAATTCGCGAGTTTGTCTTTTCATACAACCCATCTCCATGGCATGACCATCATCAGCTTGCGCGAGAATCCACATTATGGACTTAACATTGTCATCAAGCGTTCGATGGATATCGTTTTATCCCTAATTGCCATCATTTTGTTAGCTCCGCTCATGGCGGTGATAGCCTTGCTCATTAAGATCACGAGTCCGGGTCCGGTGCTCTATCGCCAGGAGCGCTGCGGCCTCAACGGGCGGCCCTTCCAGATGCTCAAGTTCCGCACGATGCATGTCGATGCAGAAAAAGACGGCCCCCAGATGACCCGGCCCAACGACCCGCGCCGCACCCGCTTGGGGGCCTTCCTCCGCGCCACCAACCTGGACGAATTGCCGCAACTGTTCAACGTCCTTCGGGGCGACATGAGCCTCGTCGGCCCGCGTCCGGAACGGCCCGTCTTCGTGCAGCAGTTCCAGAAAACCATCCCGAACTACATGGCCCGGCACGCGGTCAAAGCCGGCATGACTGGTTGGGCCCAAATCAACGGCTGGCGCGGCAACTCCTCCCTGCGCCGGCGGGTGCAATTCGACCTGTACTACATCACCCACTGGAACCCGCTCTTTGATCTGCGCATCCTCTTCCTCACCATCTGGCGGATGCTCTTCGGACGGCAAAAGCACGCATACTGATCCCCACCTGACCTGTCCTCCTGATCGCCCTCCTCTCAAACAGGCGCGGGTATGGAGTCCGAATAAGCGGCGGCAGAATTAAGCGGTGAGATTCCAACCGTGTGTGTGGAACAAGGGAAGAAGGAGTTTCCGCAAATGTCGCTGCACCTCTTCGACATCCCCGTCGGCCGGCACCAAGGCAATGCGTTGCGGCAGGCGTTGGGCTTCCCGGCGGAAACCGTCGCGAAGCTGCCGCTGATAGTCTTCATCCCGTTGCTCAAAGCGATCACCGGGGGGAAAGCGGCCTTTCCGCCGCCGGGCTAGGGATACATCTTCCAGGTCCAGCACGAGGGTCAAGTCTGGCTCGACACCCGAAGCGGACCAACGGCCGATCCGCCAGAGTTCCTCCGGGTCTAGCCCTCCCGCATATCCCTGATAGACCACATTGGCCAAGAGGAAGCGGTCACACAGGACGCACTGGCCGGCGCTCAAGGCGGGACGGATGACTTCTACGACCAACTGCGCGCGGGCCGCCATGAAGAGCAGAGCTTCCGCCACGGGCGTCAAGCTTAAATCCGAGCGGTGCAATAATAGCCTTCGCAGTTCCTCTCCCAGGAGGGTGCCGCCGGGGTCTGCGCTGGTCACCACCGGGACATGCTGCTCCCGCAGCCATTGCGCCAGCCGCTGGAGCTGGGTCGTTTTGCCGGTTCCATCGATCCCGTCCAGAGAAATGAACAATGGTTTGCTCATGTGTCTTCCATCGTTGGCCGCCGTTTGCTCTCGCCGCTGGGGGTTCCCCGTGGAAAAGTTGTACCCGGCTACCGGCTACCGCCCCCCTGGACCCCAGAAATAGCATGCCGAGAAGCTACCCGCAAGGAATCACCCGGCGTCCGACGGCACGGCCCAGGGGGGTAACCGTTTCTCGAAGAAGGCGGCCAAACCCTGCCGGCATTCTTCTCCGAGCCGCGGTTCGGCACTGCCGCGGGCCAGCTCCTCCACCGGCAGAGCCTGGGGAGTACACCGGGCCAGCAGTTCTTTGGTTCGCGCCAGGGCTTCCGGTCCCCCCTGGATGAGATAGCCGATCCACTCTTCGACGGTCTGGAAGAGCTGGGGGAGGTCCTCGGCGACGGCGTTGATCAGGCCGATGCGAAAAGCCTCCCTGGCGTCGAGGAGTTCGCCGGTCAAGAGGAGCCAGCGGGCCGCCCGTTCCCCCACATGACGGAGAAGATGCGGCATGACCATCGCCGCTACCAGGCCCCGGCGGACTTCGGGATAACCGAACCGGGCGGAGGCCACCGCCACGGCCAAATCGCAGACACTGACCAGGCCCGCCCCACCGGCCACGGCAGGGCCGTTGACCGCGGCAATGGTCGGCTTTGGCAGGCGGTAGAGGAAGTCATATAGAGCGGCTAAGCGTTGCGCATCCTGCCAAATCAAGGCCGCTTCCGCACTGAGGGACTGGCGCAATTCCTCCAGGTCCATCCCGGCACAAAATGCCGATCCCGCTCCCGTAAGTACCACGCAGCGGACCCTGCTCTCCTGGGCGGCCTGGCGCACGGCCCGATCCAAGCCCTCGATCAACTCGCGGGACAGGGCGTTGCGCCGGTCCGGGCGATTGAGGGTGATCCACGCCGCGGCTCCCCGGAGTTCGTAAAGCACTACCCCCGTCATGCGTCACTCTCCTGGCCGATAGCTCCCGACAGATTTGCCAAACCTGCATCCCCACACCTGAGACGGCAAAGGCAGTCCTTGATCAGTTCGGGCCATCGTTCTCTCGGCACGTTTCCAGCATCCAGCAGCGACTGCGGGAAGCTGAGAGAGCAATTGCGGAAACCCTCAAGAGTTCGCCCGGTTTTGCCGGCGGCAGCGTTCCAAGTCCACATGGGAGGGCAGCGTCAAAGGCATCTGCAAGAGCGCCACGGCGAGCGCTTTTCCCTGGCTATCGGAGCGCAGGGATCGGCTTGCTCCGCCATCGAGGACATCGTAGAGCACAAAGTTGAGGCCGCGCACGTTGGGGGCCTCGTAGCGTTCGACTTTGCTCGGCTGGAGGGATGCGAAGAACTGAGCCACCCGCTCGGCGGTGAGAAACTCGCGCAGGAAGGCATACCCTTCCTCGGTATAGGCCAAAACGGCGATGTTCGCATGATTGCCTTTGTCCCCGCTGCGGGCGTGCGCTAAGTCGGCCAAGTGGATCGAATGGCGGGGAACCTGGGGGCGGTCGGCGGGCGTGACTGGTGCTGTCATGGCAGAAGCTCCACTTGGGGGGTCACGGCCGATTTAGCGATGAGGGCGGGCCAGAAGCTCAGGACTTCTCGCACGGGAGGCCGGCCCGTGGTGTAACCCGTCGTCCCGGCGAAGCCGGAAGTCACCAGCGGGGCAAACTCGCGGGTGAACCGCTCCACCGCTTCCCGGCGTGAGTCATGAACAGCGACCCGCAGAACCACCTCTGGCGGCTCTCCGCTTCTGACCCCGACGCCGGGCACCGCGTCCCCTGCTCCCAAAACTTCCACGTAACTCCGCTCGTAGGTCCAGCCGGCGTGGCGTAAACGCTCCAGAAGAATCTGACCCGACATTCGGGCCTTAGAGATGGCATCAGGGCCAACGATTACCAGCGTCCCGGCGGCCATGTAACCATCCCGGTAAGCCACCGACACTTTGTAGGTGTCCGTCACGGTCACGCCACAGGCTCCACGAAGGGCCACGACATCCGGTTCCCGCTCTTCCAGAGTTACCGCGGTGAAATCGGCCACGACATCCGGCGTGTAGTAGGCTCGCGGGTCGCCCACTTCGTAAAGCAGTTGTTCGGAGACGGTTTCCCAATTGACGGCCCCGCCGCTGCCCGCCGGTTTCGTGATGACAAAGGTGCCATCTTCCGCTATCTCGGCGATGGGGTAGCCCACCTCGGCCAACCGGGTCTGTTCCGTCGCGTTGATCCACAGCCCGCCGGTGACTTGCGCCCCGCATTCGATGAGATGGCCTGCGACTGTGGCCGCTGCCAAACGATCCAGGTCCGCCGCTCCGAATCCCCAGCCGAACTCATAAACTGCCGGTCCCACGGTCAGCGACACATCCGCCACCCGCCCCGTGATCACCAATCGCGCCCCTTGTTTGAGCGCCTCCACAATCGGTTTCGCCCCCAGATAGACGTTGGCGCTCACCACCCGCTCCCGGAGCGTAGTCAACGGCTCGCCCGTATCGAGATGGTGCAAGAGGTGCCCCTCTGCCAACAATTCATCCAGCCGCGGCATCAGGTCATCCCCACGGACGACCGCTATGCGCCAATCGTCCAAGTCGTGCTGCCGGAGAATGTCCCGTGCGGCGTGTGCGCAGCCGTGTGGATTCATTCCCCCCGCGTTGGTCACAATCCTCAACTGAGGTTGCTGCCGCAAAAGAGGCGCCAGGGAACGGAGCACATCCAGAAAATCTGTGGCATAACCCAGGGCCGGATTTTTTTGCTTCTGGATCGCCAGAATCGACATCGTCAGTTCGGCCAGATACTCCAGCGTCAGATAATCCAATCGGCCCTCCCGCACAAGGCGGGCGGGAGCATCCAGATTGTCCCCCCAGAAACCACAGCCGTTGCCGATGCGAATCCGCTTCATGGACGCTCCTGATTCTGGCTTCCGCTGGAAAGGATCGGCCCGCCCGCTGCTTCCCCCGCTCAATCAGCTACCCCCGCTCGTGCCGCTTTCCTCCCCCCTTCTCCTATCTCCCCTTCGGAGACATGGGTATCATACAATTTCGCAGGCAGGATAAGAGGATGGAGGTATTCCCGGCACTGGGCGATCCGCCCCCAACGCGGCTCCTGCCGCTTACTTCGCGTGGATGCCAGGGGAGCAGAATCCGGCGACGGCTCCGGGAGAGGTTCCCATCAATGACAGCTTCGAGACTGTCGCACGTGCAGCGTTCGATCCGCCAGCCGATTCGTGAGGGACTCAGTTGGGAGGAGCTGTGGCTGGGTCCGGATGGCGGCTTGATTTGGTGCTGGGAACGGGGACGGCAGAAGCGGAGCGATGAACCGGAATTGGCCAGCCAAGCGGAGCGAGGTGAATTGCCCCTGCTGGCGTGGAAAGGGGGCGTCGAAAAGAAACGTCAGGATGACAAGCCGCTGAACGGCACGCTGGAGTATCTCGCCACCTGGCAAGGCTTGCGGGGCGAGGATTTGAACATCGACCGCAACGGCACCGTGACCCTCATCTGCACGCGCACCGGGCAGGCGGTAACTTTCGGCGAGGCGCCCGTCACGTCTTCTCGCGGGCGCTCCAGGCGATCATGATCCGTCCGCCACCTTCAAAGTTCATCCCCTTCTCCAACCTCGCCTCTCGACCGCCCCGCTAGCGATCCGAAGACAGCCCAAGGCTGATTCTTTCGAGTTCCCTGCTCACCAGGGCCAACCTTCACGTGGCAAACTGGCGGTCGCCGGCATCCCCTAAGCCCGGCACAATGTAGCCGTGCTCATTGAGGTGATCGTCGATAGCCATCAGATACAAGGGAACATCCGGGTGGGCCTTTTGCAAGGCACGGATCCCTTCCGGGGCGGCGATCAGACCCAGGTATTTGATCCGGCGGACGTGATGGCGTTTGAGGATGTCAATGGCCGCCATGGCACTGCCGCCGGTGGCAAGCATCGGATCCAGGACCAGGGCCAGGTCCGCATCGACACGGGGCGGCAGTTTGTTGTAATAGGTGATGGGCTGTAATGTGTCATGATCCCGGTATAATCCCAGATGCCAAACGCTTGCCGTCGGCCAGAAGTCCAGCAGGGCTTCCGCCATCCCTAAACCAGCTCGCAGGACCGGAACAAAGGCCAATCGTTCCTGGACTTGGCAACTCGGAGCGGTTCCCAGCGGTGTTGTGACTTCTGCGGGGACGGCGCGCACATCACGGGTGGCTTCCACGAAGAGTGCTTGGGACAAAATGGCGACCAAAGCACGGAACGCCGGCGGCTCGGTTTGCACAGCGCGCAATTGACCCAGATGATGCTGGAGCAGCGGATGGTCCAGAACAAGGACGGGAGCAGCCATAGGCATGCATTCCTCATATGGGGTCGAAATCAGGATTCCGGCGAAGTTGGGCCGCCTGCATTTTCCCCTGGCGGAGAAGGCGAGGGCGTCCGCAGTTGCCGGGCATCGAAGGCGTGGGGCAACAACTCAGCCACGGGAAGTATTCGGTAAACTCCTTGGCGATTCACCAAGATGACCTCCGCAGCCGGGGCCAGCTCCCAAAGCCACTGCCGGCAGGCACCGCAGGGCGGGGTAAGCACGGAAGTATCGGTGACAACGGCCAGGCGGCGGAAGCGCCGCTCTCCCGTGGCTAGAGCTTGAGCCAAGGCGTTCCGCTCTGCGCAGAGAGTTAAACCGTAACTGGCGTTTTCCACATTGCAACCGGCAAAGATGCGTCCTGACTCGCACTCCACCGCCGCGCCAACCGCAAAGTGGGAATAGGGCGCATAGGCGTTGGCCCAGGCCCTCCAGGCGGCTTGGACTAAGGGGTCCGCCTCCATTTTCATCGGCAATCTCTCCTCTGGCTCTGTTCCGACCCGGCTCAACTACCGGCGTGAAACTGTCCGTTCCGGCCCGGCTCAACTGCGGTGCGAAGCTGTCGGTTCCCGCGGTTCATGTGCCGCTTCATCCGCTGCTAGGACCCCTGAGCGTTTCATGCCTCCGATTCATGCCGTCCCTGCTCCCCAAGTGTGCAGCACCAAGGGTTCATTGGGCAAGGCCGCCGGCGGACCGTCTTCCAGTATAACGGCTTGTTCCAAGAGCGGTAATGCCGCCTTCAGAGATTGGTCCTGGCGATAATGGACCTCCAGGAGGCACTCTCCTGGGGAGACCTTCTGGCCGGGGCGAACGCGGCAGACGATTCCGACGGCCGGGTCCACCGTGTCCTCCAAACGGGCACGCCCCGCTCCGAGGAGCATAGAGGCTTGACCCAGGCGATCGGCGTGCAGCGCCGCCACGTAACCGGCTCGCGGAGCGCGCCAGGCTTCCACATGCGGAGCCTGGGGGAGAAGCTCCGGCCTGTCTAGAACGCGCGGATCGCCTCCTTGCTGCATCACACAGCGGCGGAACCGCTCCAGCCCTTGGCCGCTCTGGAGGGCCTGGCGAACCCTGGCCTCCGCTTGAGCCAGCGAGTCGGCTAATCCACCCAAAAGGACCATATGGGCTGCCAATCGGACGGACAAGGCGGTGACATCCTCCGGTCCCCGGCCCTGGAGGGTTTCGATGGCTTCCTTCACCTCCAGGGCGTTGCCGATGCAACAGCCTAGGGGAGCATCCATCGCTGTCAAAAGCGTCACGAGACGCAAGCCCGCTGCTGTGCCGACCTGTTGCAAGGACAGAGCCAGGGCCTCGGCATCCGGACGATGTTTCATGAAGGCTCCCCGGCCGCATTTGACGTCGAGAACCAAAGCGGCAATCCCTTCCGCGATTTTTTTGCTCAGGATCGAGGCGGTGATGAGCGGGATGCTTTCGACCGTGGCAGTCACGTCGCGCAGGGCGTAGAGGATGCGATCCGCGGGTGCCATAGCCGCCGTCGGTCCCATCATGATTAGCCCCACATCACGCAGGATCGAGCGGATTTGCTCCGGCTCCCACTCGACCCGGAAACCGGGGATTGCTTCCAGTTTGTCGAGGGTTCCGCCCGTATGGCCCAAGCCGCGCCCCGACATCATGGGCACATACACACCACAGGCCGCCGCCAGGGGAGCCAGGATCAGGGAAGTTTTGTCACCCACGCCGCCGGTACTGTGCTTGTCCACCACCGGACCCGGCAGGTCCGACCAGTCCCAGCGCTGCCCAGAGGCGGCCATGGCCTGGGTCAAGCAGGCGGTTTCCTCCAGGTCCATCCCCCGGAAGTAGATGGCCATCAACAGGGCGGACACCTGATAAGGCATCCACCCCGTTCCCGAAACCGCCCCCTGGACAAAAAAGGCGATTTCCTCAGGGGTCAATTTTCCCCCATCCCGCTTTTTGCGAATGACATCAACAGCACGCAACGGACCGACCATGGGTTGGCTACCTAATGCTTGCCCAAGCTGATGGACGGCTCCAGCCTCTTACTCTACAGCAAGCCGGTACGCCACGCCGGGCCAAGCTCCGTTGTTCCCTCTCAGAGCGGCACGTCGTGGGTTGCCCCGCAGCCTCCGAAGAACTGCCCAGGCTGACTCAAGGTACAATACCATGCGAGCCGGGAGCAGCCCACGGGGATGGGGCGCTGGTGACTCGCAAACGTGGGAGAGGGAATTGTGGTGTCCAAGCGTGCAGCCTTAGCGGTAGCGGTGGAAACGTTTTACGAGGCCGGGCCAGCGCTGCCTTGGGCTACTTCCGATGCCCAAGCCTTCCTGCGCACCCTATCGAAGTGCGGCTATCCTTCGAGTCACACCCGCCTCTGGACCGCTCATCACACCACCTGTGCTGCGCTGGCTTCCCATCTGCGCCGTTTGGGCACTTCTTGGGAAAATGTCGAGGAGATTGTGATTCTCTGGATCACCCGCACGTGGACATCTTCCGGGAAAACATTTCTGGCCTGCGCGGACACTCTGCGAGACGATCCTGCCGCGACCGCACTGCCCTTCGCCGAGGTCTTCCGCCTGGTGGAACAAGCCGCCCCCAACGCACGCCGCCTCACCTGGCTTTGCGACTTCAGTCCGCTGCCGATCCCGAAAGCTCACGGCCAGGGCGGCTGGAGCGAACGCGAGTTGGCCCGCATCGCTACCGGCAAGCACGTCATCTTGACGGCGGCGGCAGAAGAGGAGGAGTCCTGGACTTCGGTGTCCCTGCAACAAGGCATCTGGCGGCACCATCTGCGGGAGGCCTTCGAGGGCCGGGCCGCGGAAGCGCTCGATTCCGCCGGCCGGTTGACGGCTGCGGGTTTGCACCGCTACTTGGCCTATGCCGTCCCGCGGACCTTGCGCAAAACCCACGAGGCCGACCGACAACAAACCCCGTTGTGCTTCCCCCCTCTGACGCCAGAAGGGGAAGCGGTGCTGTCCCAACACGTCCTAGCCGCTTTCACTCCAGGCCAGGCCAATCCCGCGGAATGGCTCAGTCCTAGCCGCCTCCAACGCGTCATTTTTCGATCCGAAATCGCCGGGCGGCTCAAGGACCTCTCCGGTTTCCGCAAGAGCTACACAGTTCCCGAACGGGCTAACGAGTCAGCCCGGAAGTTTGTCCAGCGCATCGGCCACTCGGACCTCAAGGCCGACCTGGACCAAATGTACGAACGCATCCGCGAACAGTTCGGCTACAAACGCAAAGAGATGGAGGCCGTTTGTGAGACCACCGGCTCCGGCACGATCCGCACCCCGGATTTTGAATACACGGTACTCCTGGAATTGGATGAGTCCAATCCATCTCAGGTCATTTGGCGGCGGGAAGTCGGGCAATTGAGCAGCGTGGAGTTGGTTCGCCAAGCGGCGTTTCGCCAGGTTTTTGGGGCGGTGCTGGATCGCTTAGTCTTCGAGTTTCGCGAGCCTTTGGATGTCGCCGCTTATGTGGACCGCTGGGAGTCAGAAGCGCCGCCGGGGACCAAGGTGCGCGTCAACAGCGAAGCGACGCAGGCGGAGATTACGCTCAGCGGCGTTGCCGGACGTATCTGCGTCACTGCCACCAGCGTCACCATCTTCGGGCGGCCAGGAGACCCGACGACGCTTCTGGAGCAATTCCTCGCCTTCCTCGGTAAATATCTAGCGTCCAACAAGTCCCAGAGGGAATAATCGGTCGGGGGAGAAGAGCGGGGAGAAAGGAAGCGCGGGTATTGGGGAAGGCGTCGCGCACCAGGGCGTCTGCCGCCGTCGCAGGTGGAAGTTTGGGTTCATATATGAGTAGTAATGGTTCCGGGAGGAGTATGTTGTTGAAGCGGGGATGAAGAAAGCGTGGTTGCCAGGGTGAGCGGCGGCTGCGATACTGGACAGCGGGGAAGTTAGCGGCCCCCTTTGGCGGAGTGAGAGAGCGGAATGACCATGTTCACGCCCGGGCTGGCTGTTGCAGGTGTTTTGGCCGCCGTGGGCGTTCCCCTACTCATTCACCTTTTATTCCGGCGCCGGTATCGGATCGTACCGTGGGCTGCCATCCGCTTTTTGCTGGTAGCGGAACGGCGGCACCACCGCCGCTTGGAACAATGGCTGTTACTGCTCCTGCGCATCCTGGTTCTGGCTTTGCCCCTGGGCGCGATGGTGGCGGCGACGGACTGGGCCGAGCCTCTGTGGCAACACCTTTGGCCCAACGCCGGGCAGACTCTCATCCGCGCACCGCGAACCCACCACGTGATCATCCTGGATCGCTCTCTGAGCCTCACGGCACAGCCGGAAGGGGCGGCGTCGAGCCGGTGGGAAGCGGTGAAACGCCAGGCGGCCAAACTCCTCGAGCAAGCGGGAGCCGGTGACAGTTTTACCGTCGTGGCCGTGGGAGAGGGAGCCGAGACGATTGTACCAGGACCGGCTCAAGAGATCGAACGGGTGATCCGGGAAATCGATGCTCTGCCGCCGAGCCACGGCAACACACCCCTCACCGCTGCTTTACCGCTGATACACGAGGCCTTGGACCGCTCCCCGGCATCCTACCCCCGCAAGCAGGTAACATTCATCACGGACTTGCAGCAAAGCGCCTGGCAGGGCATCCTGCGGTCCGGGACAGATCAGCATCCCGTGGCGGAGTCCTGGCAGCGTCTGGCGGACCGAGCCGAGATCGTCCTGCTGGATGTCGCCCAACACGACACAGACAATCTCTGCGTGGCGGACCTGAGTATCTCCGAGCCGGCGCCGCTGGTCCAAGGTGCGGTTTCGGCGACCGCGGTGGTGGCGAACTATGGCCAGCGGGAATACCGCAATCTGGTCGTGCAACTGCTGGTCGGCCGTCCGGGATCGGATTACGAACGTCCCGCGGCGCGGGAGCAAGTATTGATTGCGCATCTTCCCCCCGGCGGGCGTGTGACCGTCACCTTCGGCCAACAGAACCCTCTGCGCTTCACAGAAACCGGCCAGCATCTCGTGTTGGTTCAGGTATCCAGCGGGGATGCTCTGGCAGCGGACGACCGGCGGGGCGTCGTGGTTTCGGTCCGTGCCGCGATCCCGGTGCTGTTGGTGGAGGGGCGACCGGAAGCCAGCCTGCAACGCCGCACAGCGGGCGATCTGCAACGGGCGTTGCTACCCGATAGCGCCGCCGCGGAATGGACCCCTGCCCGTCCGCGGATGGTGACTGTGACCGAATTCCTCGATCCGGCTCTGGGAGCGCTCGATGAATATGAAGCGGTCTATCTCTGCGACCTGCCACTGCCCAGTCCGGAATGGGTGCCCCGCTTGGAAGCCTTCGCCCGCAAAGGGGGCAGCATTCTGTTGGGTCTAGGTCCGCAAGCGGGCCAACATCTCCAGGACTACAATCGGGTGCTGCACAAGGCGGGGCGCGGCCTGCTCCCCTTCCCTTTGGAAGAAGTGGTCGGTCTAAATTCGACCGAAGGTGCAAGCTATCGTCTCGCCGCGGAGGAAGACGCCTTCCGCCAGCCGTTGCTGGCCCTGTTCCGGGATGAACGGGTCCGCGGAGGGCTGATCAATGTGCCATTCCGCCGCTACGTCCGGGTCCGGCCCACTCCAGAAAGCGGAGTCAAACGTTGGCTGGACTTCGTACCGGCGCGAGGGACATCTACCGTTGGAGCCACCGATCCCGCCCTCCTGGAGTGGCGCTGGCACAAGGGCCGGGTTTTCCTCTTCACCAGTTCCTTCAACGAAGACTGGAACGATTGGCCCCCCTTGCCCACCTACCTGCCCTTCCATCAGGAGTTGCTGCGCTATGCCGCAGTGCCAGCCGATCGGCATACGCTGGAGGTCGGGGATACGTTGGAGGAGTTTTACCCCTTGCCGCATGCCGGTCTGGCGGTCCAGTATCAGCCGCCAGAAGGGGAGTCGGGGCGATCGGTTCTTCTGGTAGCAGAAGAGCAGGCTGCGGTGGTACGCATACCCGGCGTCTCGCGGAGCGGTTTGCACCAAGTGGTGCGTGAGTCGGGCGAGCGGCGCATCTTCTGGGTCAACACGCCACCGGCCGTCCCTGGCCAACCGACGGAGTCCAATTTGAAGCGGCTCAATCCCGCCGAACTGGCTATGCTTCAGCCGGTCCAAGTGGTCGGGGATGCTTCCGAAATCGTGCCCTCTTCGGACAGCGGTGCGGAAATCACCATTTTGCCCCACCCCCAAGGTCCGCGTGTGGCCCGTGGGCTGATCCTTGCTGGCTTGCTGGTATTGCTGGCCGAAATGGTCTTAGCCTGGCGCTGGGGACCGGCGGCGGGCGCTTCCCCACGCGGCGCCCTGACTTCCGCTCCGCGACTCCATCGGGGAGTGACGGCCATTTTGGGCGGCGCCATCGTTCCGCTGACCTTGGCCATCGTCGGCCTGGTTGCTGTCCTGTGGATCTCCGACATGCGCGGGACCCTTGCCGAGGGGATGCCGCCGGCGTGGCGGGAGTTCGCCCACCGGATTTTGGCGGTACCCGATGCCCCCCAAGGGGAGACCTCCACGCTTCGGCTGGAACGCGCCCCCGTTTTCACCCCTCATCCGTCCCAGGAAGGGTGGGGGCTGTTGGCCTTAGTTTTCTTTTTGATCCTGGGAACGGTGTGGATTTACCGCCGGGAACGCCTGGCCGCCTCGTGGGGTGCGCTCTGGCTTCCCGCCCTGCTGCGGGCCGTCTGCTGGGCTTGGCTGGTTCTGCTCATTCTGCCGCAGTGGCGTACCGTTTATGATCGGGAAGGCTGGCCGGACCTGGTCATCCTCCTCGATGTCAGCCGGAGCATGAATCATAGCGACAATTACCGGGATGCAGCGGTGCGGGCACGAGTCGATGCGCTGTTGCGGGAGTTGGGTTCCTCCTCGGCCGCACGCTGGCAGTTGGTGCAGCACCTGCTCGCCGATTCGCGTCAAGATGGCCTCGCCCGGCTGTTGCGACGCTACAAAGTCAAGCTGCACATCTACTGTGTGGACGAGACTCTCCGGCCCGTCGCCACGGTGGAAGAAGAAGGGGGATTGGACCCTGCCCGGCAAGCTGTTGAGCAGTTGCGTGCTGAGGGGAACGCCTCCCGTTTGGGGGACGGGGTGCATGCCGTCTTGAAGGCCTTCCGGGGATCGCCGCTGGCCGGGATCATCGTTTTTACCGACGGGGTCGTAACAGAGGGTGAGGAATGGTCCGCCGTGGCGGCGGAGGCAGCCCGCGCTGGGGTTCCCCTCTACCTCGTTGGGATCGGCGATGTCTGGGAAGCCCCCGATCTGATCCTGTCCGATTTGCAGGTGGAAGAGACGGTCATGGTCGGCGACCGGCTGGTCTTCGATGTTCGCCTTAGTTACCGGGGAACAGAATCGGCGGGCACAGTACCCGTGGTCCTCTACGAGAAAGACAAGGCAAGCGGCCAGTTGATCGAACGCAGCCGGGTGGCAGCCGCCCCGCCGCTAGGCGGCGCTCCCGTTCCCGTCACGATCAGCTACACCCCGACGGAGCCGGGCGAGAAGGTCTTCATCGTGCAAGTTCCTCCTGTGCCCGGTGAAACGCTGACGAGCAATAACCGCCTGGAACGGACGGTTTGGGTCACTGAAGCCCGACGTGTGCGCGTGCTCATGATCGAAGGCCGCCCGCGCTACGACTTCCGTTTTATCAAGGTGCTGCTGGAGCGGGAATCGGAGCATTCCCTTGGCGGCCGACACATCTCCGTGGATACCATTCTGCTCAACGCTTCGCCGGGCTGGGCGGAGACGGACCGCTCGGCCTTCCGCAGCGACTTTCCGACCCGCGAGCAGCTCTTCGGCTACGATGTGATCCTGTTGGGAGACATCGACCCCCGCCGCTTGCCGCATGTTTCCCGCACCCTCCAGGACCTGAGCGAGTTTGTCACCGTCAAGGGAGGCGGGCTGTTGTTCCTTTGCGGGGCCCATTTCACACCCGCGGCGTGGGCGGACACCCCCTTAGCGGCCATCCTGCCCGTGACGGTGCGTGCCCCTTCCTCAGGAGAGTCCAATCCGACTCCCGAGGCGATCCAGGGATACCGGCCCCGGCTGACCGAGTTGGGTCAGCAGCATCCCATCTTTCGCTTCCATCCGGACCTGGGCGAGTCGCTACGCGTGTGGGAACAACTGCCCCCCTTGTACTGGTACGCACGGGGTTACCAGCGCAAGCCGCAGACTAGCGTGCTGGCCACACTGCCGCCATCCCATCCCAACGAAAGCGAACCTCACCCGCTGGTGTTGCAGATGTTTGCGGGTTCCGGCATGGTGCTGTTTTTCGGTTTCGATGACACCTGGCGGTGGCGCTGGCGGCAACAGGAGGAATACTTCGATCGCTTCTGGTTGCAGGCGATCCGCTTTTTGGCCCGCTTCCGCGTACGCCGCCCAGAGTTGAAGGTCACCCCCAAAGCCGAGTTCCGCCGGGATGAAACGATGAAAGTCGTGGTGCGATTTCCAGTGGATGCCCCGCCGCCGGCAGCCCAGCAAGCCGTCCGCGTCACCGTGCAGCGCCGCCCTTTGAACTCCCCACATGGGTCGAGCACACCGGAAACCGGCGAGACCGCCACGCTTACGCTGGCCCGCGTCCCCGGCCCCATCCCACAGTACGAAACCGTACTCACCCGTGTTTCCGAGGGCGACTACCAGTTCACACTGATCCATCCGGAAGCGCCGCCCGGCCAGCAGCCACCCACTGCTTCGGCACGAGTGCTTCCTCCGTGGGCCGAACTCGACCGGATCGACTTGAACCGCAAGGAAATGGTGGAAGCTGCGGCCCGCAGCGGCGGCCAGTTCTTCAGCCTCGCCGAGGTGGACCGTTTGTGGACGGACCTTCCCCCCCCGCCCCGCGTGCCGCTCAGCCAGGCGGAGCCGCTGTGGCCCTTGTGGAACTTGCCTTGGGTGTACCTGATCTTGATCGGAATCGTCGGCAGCGAGTGGCTTTTGCGAAAGCGGGCCCGCCTGTTATGATGAGGGTGGCAGGGGGCGAAGCCAGCACAAGCTACCGTGGCCCAGAACACCCGCAAACCCCAAGCCGGTCCGCTTAGGGCAAGAGTGCTGACAAATGAGCGCGCGGAATGTCGCTCACGGGCGCAGTCCCGTTGGTTCCGCCGGTACGAGGCTCTGGGAAACCGCACGAGGCAAGCCACCAGCCACGTGAGAACAAGCCACTGGCCCAAAGGAGGCAGGCCGTTGCCCCAAGTTGAGCAGTCCAAATACTCGCCGCAGAGGAGACGGCAGCGATGAGCATCATTCTGCATCCTCCCCGGAGCCGGGAATCCCTCACGGACAGCCTGGAAATCCTGGGGCGTGCGCGCCGCATGGCTCATCTGGCGCGCGCCACAGCCCGCTTGGCCCTGGTTCTGCTGCTGCCGATGCTGCTGTTCACCCTGGCCGATGTGTTGTGGCACCTGCCTAACGTGGTGCGGGCCGTAGGGCTTGTGCTGACACTCCTGGCCGCCGCTGCGGTCTTCCGGTGGGAGTGGCTGGCCGCCTGGCGATTGCGCACCGATCCCCTGGCCGTCGCACTCGCTCTGGAAGAGCAAAATCCGCAGTTACAGGACACCCTGGCTTCCGCTGTGACTTTCTTGCAAAGCCAGGATCCCGAAAAGCCGGAAGTCCCCCAGCGCTTTGCCACCGCGGTCATTCGCGCCGCCCGGCGATGGTACGAACGTTATGACTCGCAGTCCTGGATCCCCAGCGGAGCTGCCTGGCGCGAGATTTGGCTCGTCATGTTGGTGCTCGCCACCACCGCGCTTGGGGCACTCCTGGACAGCCAGCGAGCAGCGGTAGCCCTTCTGCGTTTCGTCGATCCTTACGGGGTGCATCCCTGGCCCGCGCAGACCCGCATCGAGATTGTGGAACCCCAAGTCCTCCCCACCCGCCTGGCCCGTGGCGAATCCTGGACGCTGGTGTTCGTCGTACACGGCGTCCTCCCGGAACAAGCCGAGGTGGAAATCCGCCTGCCGTCGGGAGAGCAATGGCTGGAAAGCTATCCCCTGACACGCGACCCGGTGCGTGGAACAGCCGCCCCCGTTTCCGTTGCTTGGCAGGCCCAGCGTTTCAGCCAGACCTACCAATTCCGCATTCGGGCCAATGATAGCACCACGCCCTGGCATACTGTCACCATCGTCCCGCCTCCCCAATTTGTGGCCATGGGAGGCCGACCTTCCCCGCAATTCCGCCTCGTACCTCCCGCCTATACGGGCCTGCCGGAAGGGTATCTGCCGGATGCCGCTGCCGTGCTCGAAATCCCTGCTGGTTCCATTCTGCACCTGCGGGCACGGGTGGACACTCCGCTAGCCGAGGCCCGGTTGGTGTACCTGGGCGATCTGACTCACCAATCCCTTTTGACCCCGTTGCGGGGTTTACAGGTCGGAACTCCTGCGCTTCTGCCTCCAGTGTTCTCCCTCCATGCTTCCCTCGCCGACGACATCCCCTTGCAACTGGACGAGGAAGGGACGGTCATTCAAGGGCGCTTTCAGCCCGCCTTCTCAGGCACCTACGCCTGGAAGCTGACCGACACGACCGGGCTAACCAGCACGCGCCTGCTGGAAATCCGCCTCCTCCCGGACCCCCCTCCCCACGTCGTCCTCCTCCGACCCCATGCCGAATCGGATTCCCAATGGTACGTCCCCACGGCCCATCTGCCCCTCCATGTGACAGCGGCGGACCCGCGTTACGGCCTGCGACGCATCGCTTTGGAATACTCCTGGGAAGGGGAAAACGTCCTTCACACGTGGGATGTGCTCGACTTAGGCCGTTTGCAGCAGGTTAGCCCGGCGCTATGCAGCCCGCTCCCCTTCGCCCGCCCCTGGCGGACCTACCACTGCGAACAACTGCTGCCTTTGCAGCAATTCCGGCATGCCGATGGCCGCCCTCCGCAACCGGGAGACATTCTGCATCTGCGGGTCGTCGCTTGGGATGGGGACGACATCTCGCCCTGCAAACCACCTGGCCGCCATAAGCCATCCGCCGCCACGGGGGAGACCCCCTCGCCGACTTCGGAAATGCCGTCCGGCATTCCCCCTCCCGCGTGGGACTTTACGCTGATGATCGTCACAGAAGATACCCTCCTGGCCATCGTACAGCGGGAACTCACCGCCCTGCTTCCGGAAAGCCTCCGCCTGCGCGAACAGCATAAGGAAGCCCAGGAACAGATGCAGGGGTACGTAGCACAGCCCAGGGATGAAGCGCAGGAAGCGAGCAACCGCGAGCGGCTCCTGCGCGTAGAACAAGGGCAGCACCTCCTACGCGGGCGGCTGGAGGACCCGCAGGAAGGTCTGCGCAGCCGGGTTCTCCGCTTGCAAACTTTGGTTCAAACCAACGCTCTGCCGCCCTCCCCGACTACCCAGCGCTTGCAAGCCGCCGCGGACCTGTTGCAACGGCTCGCCGAGCAGGAGTTGCCATCCCTGGAGAATCGGCTGCGGGAATTGCGGGAAGCCGCGGGCGGGAAACTTCAGCCATCCCCTCTCGTGGAAGAGCGCCTCCTGGCCCTGCGGCAACAGCAGCGGGTGGTGCAAGAGCAGTTGCAGGCTTTGGCCGAATTGCTCACGGAGTGGAGCGGGGCCGCCGATGTGCGCAGTGCTGCCCGGCTGCTCCAGCAGCAACTTCTGCAACAAGCCTCGGAGTTGCAACGTCTGGGAGAACAGATTCCCGCCGGCCAGACGCCTGGCCAGTTACCCGCTGAGCAGCAAGCCGAGTTGCAACGCCGAGCTACCCGGCTCGATGCGGCAGCGGAGCAAGCGGAAGCGCTTCTGAGCCGCGCCGCCAGTTTGGCCCAGACTAAGGAAACGGAGGCCGAGCAAGCCCGCTCGGCGGCGGCTGCCGCCCGCCAGCGTGCTGCCGACATCCTGCAACAAGCCCAACAACTTCCCCCGGACTCCCCCCAGCGATCCTTCCTCCAAGCTCAAGCCGCCGTGGAACAAACCCTCGCCCAGGAGCGGCTCCGCCAGGCCGAGCTAGCCGCTCAGGAAGCTGCCGCTTTACGCCAGGCCATCCAGGCCGCCCAAGGCCAAACCACCGCCGAAGACCTCCGGCAGGCCGCTAGCGCTCTGCGGAACAATCTCCAGGCCCAGGCCGCTCGCCAAACTCGCCAGGCAGCCGAACGGCTGGAACGCCTCATCACCGCTCTGAAGGAACAAACCCCCGACCCCATTCCAGAACTGACCCGTCTGCGGGCGGCTGCGGATAGTCTCGACGCCCTGGGGACCGCCCAGGATGAGTTGCGGCGGCGCACCCAAAAAGCCGCTCAACAGAGCGATCCCGCCCAGCGCACCGCGGAATTGCAACGCCTGGCCCGCCAACAGGGTCAGCTCCAGGAACACGCCCAACAATTGCTCCAACGCCTCCAACGTCAGGGGCAGCCCGAAGTCCTCCAAGCCCTCCAGGAGGCGATTGATCAGATGGCAGCCGCCCAGCAAGCGCTCCAGCAGGGCCAAGCTGCCTGGGCCGAACAAGTCCAGGCCATCGAGCGCTTGGACGAAGCCCGCGACCGCCTCGATGCCACTGTGGCTGCTCATTCCCCCGCCGAACGGCTCGCGGATGAAAAACGCCGTCAACTCCGCGATCGCCTCCAGGCCCTCCTGGAACGCCAGCGTTCCCGCATCGCCGAAGCCCAGCGCCTGCATCACCAGCTTCTCGCCCAAAAACGCTGGACCCGCACCCTTCAGCAAGGCTACGCCGCTTTGGCCGAGGACCAGAAACAACTCGCCGAAGATGTCCGGCCCTTCGCGGAGGAACTGAGCCACTGGCCGGTTCTCCAACATCTCATTCGCGACACCGCCGAACTGCTGGAGCGGGCCGCCGGGCGTATCCACCAACGCCTCGACGATCTCGATCCCGATCTTCCCTGGAGCGACCAAGCGGAGACAGCCGCCCAGCAACGTCTGGTGCAACCGATGGAACAAGCCGCTCGCCGGCTGGAGCAACTGTTGCTCGCCCTGCAAGACGATAGCGGCAGCCTGACACCGCCGGCCCCGGATCGTTCCGCTTCTCCCCGCCCCCCCTCGGCATCCTCCGATCCTGCCGCCTTCCGGGGAGAAATGATTCCCCCCCTAGCTCAGCTCAAGGCCCTGCGCGCTTGGCAAGCCGAGATTCACCAGCGCACGGCCGCCTTCGCCCAGCACCATCCGGACCTGTCCCGCCTTTCCGATGCCGATCGTGAAGAACTTCAGGAGCTAGAGGCTGCCCAACGGACAATCGCGGCCCTTTTCCAAAAGCTCGCCGCACTCTTGGACGAATCCACAGCTCAACCGGAGGAGGCTCCTCCTGCCCTTCCCGTGGCTCCGCCACCCCGACCGGCACCGCCTCCTATGCCCCGGCTCCAGCCGCCCGATCCCACCAATATCCCCCAAGGCACTGCGGATGATCCGCCTTCCTCCCTCCTGCGCCCGGAGCGACGCGTGACGGCACGCGGCCATCATCTGATAACCATGATAACCCGATGGTATCACAGCCGGATCGAAACCTTGGGCGCATACCATCTACGCGAAGCCGCTGCGCTCGAAGCCGCCGCCTTGGAGGAAGGCACTTCCCTGGAATCGGACAGCGATGCCTTAGATCAGGTGGACGTCGCCCCGCCCCCACGCCCTGCCGGACCTGATGGTTCCCCGGAATCACAACCCGCCGCTGAGACTCCGACCCCCGCTGAGGCTCCGGAAGATCCGCGGGAGATCCTCCAGCGCATCATTCGCAATGCCCAAAAAGCTTCCCAGGAGCTGGCTCAGGCCAACCCCGGCCCTCAAACCCAGCAAACCCAACGCGATATCCTCAAGGATATCGATGCCCTCCTGCATCCCCCGCCGCCTCCGCCACCCAAGGACCAAAGCCAAAAGAATCAGAAGCAGTCCCCCATGGAACCGCCCCCGAAGCCGCCCCAGGATTCCCCTCAAGACTCTCCCAAGGGGGGCAATAAGGAACCGCAACATCCGCCCATGGGGAAGGACAATCCTTCGGGAAATAATTCCTCCTCAACTCCAATGCCCAAAGGAGGCAACGCTCCGCCCTTGGGGAGCAAGTCCAATTCTCCCTCGCCTTCAGGCTCCGGAGGAAAGGGTTCTTCCGCCTCCGGTCAGGAGCAGCCGGGAACGCCCCCCTCCTTCACACGTCGCCCCCGCCAGGGAGCATCTTCCCCACGGCCTGACACGCAGACCTCCCGCACCCCCTCCTCACCGACCGGAGGCAAAAACCCCATGCCAGCGGCTCAGAAAATCGACGCCGAACCGAAAGCCCCGGGCGGAATCGCCCGCCCTGACCCCCAGAAAAAACCCCTTGCTCCCTCCCGCACCGCACCTCCGAATTGGGAGCAGGATTGGGTTCGCAATGTCTGGGGCCATTTACCGGACACCTTACGCCGGCAGGCAAGCGAATACTACCGCCAGGAATTGATCCCGAAATACACCAAACTGCTGGAACAATATTATTCCTCCCGGCTTCAGAAAAAGTGATTCCTCACGGTTCAGGAAAAGGTGAATCCAAGGTGAACGACGCGAGGCAAGATTGGAAGATGCACCGTGCTTGAATAGGGCTTAAGTATATCATGCGTGGAGAAGTGGAGACGACGCCGTGTCTGAACCCGAAAGGACAACCGCGATAGGCATCAGTCGGCGGCAGTGGCTGAAGGTGACAGCAGGCGCGCTGGCAGGCAGTACAGGCGCTTGGCTCAGCCATGCTCAGCCGCCGCGGTCTGGCGTCGCTGGGGGGGGAGAGGATCGCCGGGACGCAGCCCAGGAGATCACCTCCGAGGTGCAAGAGGCGATCGATCGCGGTTTGGAGTTCCTGGCCCGCAATCAGAATGCCGAGGGTTCCTTTGTGGATCATCGGAGCGGCTCTGCCGTGGGTATTACCTCACTGGCGGCCCTGGCGTTGATGGCGGGGGGGCATCAACCTGGGCGGGGTCGATTCGGCAATGAAGTGTTGCGGGCGGCCGAATATGTCGCCTCGATGGCGGATGGCCCCTATCCCGGTTTCCTGACCACTCCTGAGAGCCAAGGCAGCGGGCGGCTGGCGACGCAACCCAGCCCCATGTATAGCCACGGCTTCGGCACCCTGTTCCTAGCGGAGGTCTGCGGCATGATGCCCACCCCCCGCCAGGACCAAACCGTGCGTGCGGCCTTGGAAAAAGCGGTCGCTTTCACCATCGCCGCTCAGAACAAGGAGGGGGGCTGGCGCTACGAACCGCGGGCTGCTTTTGCCGACGTATCCGTGACTGTGGCCCACATGATGGCCCTTCGAGCCGCCAAAAATGCCGGCCTGTTTATCCGCAAAAGCGTGATTGATGCCGGTGTCGCTTATATCAAGGCGTGCCAGGTCGCCGATGGCGGCTTCAGCTATTGGAAAGGACAAGGGCATTCGGCCTTTGCGCGCTCAGCGGCTGCCATCGTCGGCTTGTATAGCGCCGGGCTGTACCAGGGAGGCGAAATCGAGCGCGGGTTGAAATACCTGCTCCAATTCCTGCCGGGCCGGCCCCTATCGCTGCGGGACATTCCACCCCAGCATTACTGGTACGGCCACTATTACGCCGCTCTGGCCATGTGGACGGCACGGGAACGATATTGGAACACCTGGTTTCCCGCCATCCGTCAGGAGTTGCTCCACAAGGCCCGCACCAGCGGCGGCCTGTGGCTCGACCCCTACCATGGCGCGGTGTATGCCACGGCCATGGCCTTAATCATCCTCCAACTGCCCAACAACTATCTGCCCATTTTGCAACGCTGAATCCTATGTTCTGCGTCCCCCTTTTCCAGCCGAGCATGTGGGAAGTGCCAAGGACCAATGCCGTCTCCGGATCATCTAGACCTAGCGGATCCGTGGGAAACGGCATTTGCGTTGGCAGCATCCCGCAGTATAAACCCATCTCCAGCGGCGTCCGTCCAGAAAATCAGGATGACGGATCGACTTATGCGTGATCCATTACGAGAGCAGTGGGTGAGTCCGGCCCAATTGGTCGTAATCAAGGTGGGCACGAACGTGCTGGCTGATAGCCGGGGGCAAATTGATCGGGCACGAATGCAATCCCTGGCTGATCAGATCGAGCGCTTGCAACGGTCTGGCCGGCGGGTGGCCCTGGTCAGTTCGGGCGCGATTGGCGCCGGGGTGGGACAGTTAGGGTTGCCGCAGCGGCCGGGGGAATTGCCCCAGCTTCAAGCCTGTGCGGCCGTGGGACAATCGCGGCTGATGCAATTGTATCAGGAATGCTTTGCGCCCCACGGGCGGGCTGTGGCTCAAATCCTCCTCACGGCGGGAGATTTCGAGCACCGCGTCCGTTACCTCAACGTCCGCAATACCATCCACGCCCTGTTCGAGTACGGCGCCCTGCCCATCATCAACGAGAACGATACTGTCTCGGTCGCGGAGATCAAATTCGGGGATAACGACCACTTGGCCGCCTTGGTGACCAACCTGCTCCGGGCACCCCTTTTGGTGCTCCTGACCAACGTGGATGGCCTGTATTCCGATGATCCCCGCCTCAACCCCGATGCTTCCCTCTTACCCACGGTGGAGAAGATCGACTCCCGGATTCTCGCTCTGGCAGCTTCGACGCGCAGCAGCCTCGGCACGGGCGGCATGCGGAGCAAGCTCAAGGCGGCTCAATTGGTCACGGCGGCGGGGGAAGCGGTGGTGATTGCCAATGGCCGGTGGGATCACGTGCTGGACCGGCTCTTTGCGGCGGAACCGCTGGGCACGCTGTTTCTACCCCACGGCGAAGACCTACCGGCCTGGAAACGGTGGCTCGGATTCACCGTTCGACCCAAAGGCACCTTGCACATCGACGCCGGGGCCCAACGCGCCTTGCTGGAGCAGCGGAAAAGCCTTTTACCTGTCGGCGTCGTCCGGATCGACGGAAACTTTACCAAGGGAGACCTCGTGGCCATCTGCGGGCCAGAGGGGCAGGAAATCGCACGGGGACTGAGCAACTATTCCGCGGCGGAAGCCCAACGCATCCGCGGCCTGACCAGTACCCAAATCCGGGAACGCTTCGGGCAGCTCCCTTATGCCGAAATCGTCCACCGCGACAACTTGGTCATCATCGGTTAGGATGACAGCAGGTTCATCGTCATATAGGCGCCAGGCAACAAGACCCTCGCTCGATGAGGCGGGCGCAACGCTGGGATGGGTGGTCACCATTCGCTGCCGGATTCCGCTAGGGACTCCGCCCGACGGCGGGAGTTTGAGCGCCTCTATGCGGCCTATAGCCGGGAGATTTGGGCGATTGCCTATGCCCGTTGGATGGATAGCCACCTGGCCTTAGACATTATGCAGGAAACATTCCTGCGCTTGTGGCGGCAGTGGGAAGCAGGAGAAACCATCGAAAACCCGCGGGCGTGGCTCCTCCGCGTGGCCCGCAACTTGGCCGAAGATATGGCCAAAAGCGCTTTCCGCCGCCACGGTACCCAAAGCATGGAGGTCCTCAACGGAGTGGTCGCCCCCCAGCCTTCACCGGTCGAGCGGTTCGAACACACCGAGCAATTTGCCCGGCTTCGGAGCTTGCTCCAGGAACTCGCCCCCGCAGACCGCGAAATCCTGACCCTCCGTTATGCTTGGGATTACGACACCCACCGCATTGCCGAGTATTTGAACATCGCGGTTGCGGCTGTCCATATGCGCCTGACTCGTGCCCGCCAGCGATTGGCTGCTCTGGTCAAACAGAAAGAGCAATGCCGCCGCCCCCAAACTGGCACACCGCTGGCTGCCCCGCAGGAGTCGGAACTATGACCCCAACCCCTGGGCGGTTCCTGGCACAGCGATTGCCTGCCGAGCACCGTGCAGAAGGTTCTCTGGCATCACAGGACGGACTACGTTCCAAAACTCAAGCTTGGACCGGAAACAGCTAACCTGTAAGAAAACTTTGGACGCAAAGCCATGACAGAGCCACATACTCCTCTCCCGGCCCTTCCCCCAGATGACGAATTGGATCATCTGCTGCGAGCCTATTTCCGTTCTCAAATTCCCGCTGTTTGGCCCCCGGCTCCTGCGCCGGAGGCGACGGCAACCCCCTCGGCGCTTCAGGCTCAGATTGCCCCCCCTGCATCATCCCGTCCACCTTCCGATACCCTGCGCCGGCCCCGTTATGTTCTCGCGGCTTCGGCGATCGCCCTTCTCGCTCTCGGCTGGTTCCTCATCGAACGACACACCGCCATCGTTTCCCACCTCCCAAACCCTGCGTCTGGCCGCGGGGGTAATTCCATGCTGCCCCTGACGGAGGCGTCCAATCCGCCGGTGCTCCAGCATCTGCGGAAATCTCCTCCGGCGGCGCCCCCTCACTCCCCGGCAAAAAATCAGCCCGCGGATGAACCGGACACTAAACGTCCCCCCATCAAACTCCCCTGAGCCAACCTTTCCCGCCGTCCTCTTGGAATTGATGGGATCGATCCCCGGCATGGAGAAGACTTTGCTGTCGGGCCGCGGTGTCCCGGAACTCCTTTTCCTTTCCCGGCTACCGGCTCCTCGTCGGGCCTATTCCTCCATCGACTGAGCTAGAGCTTGATGGAGCGACACTTCCTGTGCAACGCGTACCCGGTTTTCGGGAGGCAGCCTGCCTCTGGACGACCCTGCGGTGACATTCTTACAATTATTACGTCCAGATCAATCTTGCCTCGACTATGCTCCGGAAACGGATGTTTGCCCCCCCTAGGAGCGCACCTGAATAGCGAGGTCCCACACAGCAACATGAGGAATGGCGATTCTGGCCTCTCCATGACGCAGACTGAAGCATCACCGATGAGTCAACCCCTCTGTCCGGGTGAGAGTTCAGACCATTGTCCGCCAGAGAGTTCAGGTGGGGTGGCTAATCAGGCCGCCGGTGAGGATTCCCAACCGTCAGAGCAATCATATTTGGAAGGCACTGTAGAGGGATCGAGCGACGACGGAGGGGGGGAAAGCTGTTCTGGCTTCGATGATCGCGTTGCGGGTGACGGTGAGGGGAACGGTGATAGCCAAGAGGGTTGTTCTTCCCCCTCCTCGACCCCGGATAGCGGGGCGGCTGGGGAAGAGAGGGAATGCAGCCCGCCTGTGCCCCTGGTCACTACTCGTAGTTTCGCAGAATTGCGTATCAGCCGGGCGGTTCTGGACGCCCTGGAGCATGCCGGCTACCGTCATCCCACGCCGATACAAGAGGCGATCATTCCCCTGGCATTGCGCGGCCGGGATGTCATTGGCCAATCCCAAACCGGAACGGGCAAGACCGCCGCTTACCTTCTTCCTTTTCTCACTCGCTGGCGTCCCCACCGCTTCCGCGGGCCAATTGGCCTGGTGATGGTCCCCACGCGGGAACTGGCCCTGCAAGTCAGCGCCGAAGCCCACAAGCTGGCTCCGTGCCGTCGCTTCCGCGTCGTCACCCTCTACGGCGGCGTTCCTCTCGAACGGCAGACCCGCCTTCTGAAACACTCGACGGACCTCGTGGTCGGAACGCCCGGACGCCTTCTCGATCATCTGCGGCGCGGCACATTGCAACTCCGGGATGTCCGTTATGTCGTGCTCGATGAGGCCGACCGCATGCTCGACATCGGCTTCCGCCCGGATATTGAGCGTATCTTGCGCCACTGTCCGAGCCAGCGGCAAACGCTCTTGATGTCCGCCACGGTGCCTGAAGCCGTACTCCGCCTGGTCCACCGCTACATGACCGATCCCCAGCATGTCAACCTGATGCCGGAGCAATCCACCGTCGCCACGATCCGCCAGAGCTACATCACGGTCGATGCCGAGAAAAAGTTCGAGTTGCTCTGCTATCTGCTGGAGCGGGAATCGCCCCGGCAATGCCTGATTTTTGTAGCACGCAAGCAGGGCGCGGACGAGTTATACCGCCAGCTCAAGCCCCGCTTTGCGGAGACTGCCGTCATTCACGGCGATTTGACTCAACGCCAGCGGGAAAGGATCATGGCCGCCTTCCGCAGCGGCGACATTCGCTTCCTCATCGCCACCGACGTCATGAGCCGCGGCATCGACGTGGAAGGCATTTCCCATGTCATCAACTACGACTTGCCGGAAGATGCCGATAACTACATCCACCGCATCGGACGCACGGGCCGGTTGGGCCGAGATGGGGTCGCCATCTCCTTCGTCACCCCGGAACAAGGCGAGCTGCTGACACGAATCGAAATGACGATCAATCGGCTGCTGGATAAGGAGGAAGTGGAAGGGGAGTGGTTCACCCCGCGGCTTGTGATCTCCGCGGAACCTTTCCTCCCGAATCCTCTCGACCAGTTACCACGGGACGAGGAGGGCTGGTGGAAGGAGGAGGAAGAGCCGCCATTTCCGATGCCGTCCTCGGAGTGGTCCAGTCCCCCTGGGGATCGTTCAGCCGTTTCGTCGGTCCGTCGGCTGCCGCGCCGCTACCGCAACCGCCTCTGAGCCGCCCCGATTTCCGTAGAAACCCTTCAGAGAGGAATCAGGCTGTTCGGAGTGCTCATCGTTTTCAATTCCGCTCGAAGAACCGGACGGCGTTGCGAAAGATGCTCAATCCTTCCCCCTCTTCTGCCAACCCGCGCCGCGTCCATTGCGGATGCTGAGTCGGGAAGAGATGCCGATCTGGATGGGGCATCATTCCCAGCACTCGGCCCGTGGCATCGCACAGTCCGGCAATGTCGTTCTGGGAACCGTTGGGATTGATCGGGTAACCGCCCCGTTGTCCCGCGGCATCCACATACCGCAGCACCACTTGCCCCGCCTGCTCCAGACCGCGAGCGATCCACTCCTGCCGGCAGAGGAACTTCCCCTCCGCATGACCAACAGGGACATAAAGCCGCTCGATCCCCTCCAAAAACGGACACTTGCGGGAGGTCACCTGTAAATGGACCCAGCGATCCTCGTAATGCCCCGAATCGTTGAGGGTCAGCGTCGCCAAGGGGCCTTCCTCATCCGGCGGCACCAAAAGTCCCGCCTTGAGCAACACCTGAAAGCCGTTGCAAATCCCTAAGATCAGCTTTTCCTCATCCCGGAATTGCCGTAAGGCGTCGCTCAAGTAATGCTGGAAATACAGAGCCTGGACTTTCCCCGCACCGATGTCATCCCCATACGAAAAGCCGCCGGGAAGCACCAAAATGTGGTAGCGCCGCAACAGGCGGGGCTGCTCGCACAGGGCATTGAGGTGGACCCGATCCGCGCGCACGCCCAGAAGCTCAAATGCCGTCTGAACCTCGCAATCGCAATTGGTTCCAGGAGCGCGCAAAATGAGTGCTGCTGGTTTCGCCATGACCGCCATCCTCTCCACCGGCGATTAGGCTTATTGTATCACTCCACACCGAAATGGACCCACGAGCTTTTTCCTTACTCCGCCAAAGTGACTTTCCTCCTCCACGAGGGGTTGCTCACCGCCTGCCTACGTGTCTTCATCGAAGCGCGTAAGCCAAGCCCAACCTGTCCTGGGGCCTTTCCTACGATGGCTGGGCACTGCTCATTGATTCGGGGAAAAAGCTGGATGATGGCAAATCGAATCCGGCAGGTGTACCCGGCTAAAATCCGGCGAAAAAGACCTCCAAGTCAGCCTATCCCGCGGGAAAAAGAGCTGTCCGTTCCTCCGGCCTCCAATTTTTTTCACACTGCAAACGTTTATTTTTCAAGAGATTACGCAGTGCTGCCGAAAAAAATGGGGCAGGAGAGTTGACACGCACCGCGGTCATGATTAGTATTTCTTCACCCAAAGCGGCGAGTAGGCCGCGAACGATGACGGGACCAATGAGGTCATCGTGTGATCTTTGACAAGTTGGTGAGATGCCCTGAATGAGGAGGTTGGGTTCATCGCCGATTGTTCAGGCGTGACCCAAACCTCGGCCCTCGGAAGCCGCCTGCAACCCGTAAGGGTTGCCGGGGCAGACTAGGCCAAGCGGATGAGTCAAGCCGAACAACGGCCAAACTCTCAAAAGTGATCCGCTGCAAGGCGGAGCGAAAAAACTTTTGAAGGGTTTGATCCTGGCTCAGAACGAACGTTGGCGGCGTGGATTAGGCATGCAAGTCGAGGGAATCTCCCGCAAGGGAGGGAACCGGCGTAAGGGGCAGTAAGGCATGGGTAACCTACCCCGAGGTCCGGGATAGCCATCAGAAATGGTGGGTAATACCGGATGAACTCGTGAGAGCAAAGGTCCGCCGCCTCGGGAGGGGCCCATGTGGTATTAGCTAGTTGGTAGGGTAATGGCCTACCAAGGCGAAGATGCCTAGCGGGTGTGAGAGCACGACCCGCGCCACTGGCACTGAGACACTGGCCAGACACCTACGGGTGGCTGCAGTCGAGAATCTTCGGCAATGGGCGCAAGCCTGACCGAGCGACGCCGCGTGCGCGATGAAGGCCTTCGGGTTGTAAAGCGCTGTCGAGGGGAGGAAAAGCCCCACAAGGGCTTGATCGGCCCCTGGAGGAAGCACGGGCTAAGTTCGTGCCAGCAGCCGCGGTAAGACGAACCGTGCGAACGTTGTTCGGAATCACTGGGCTTAAAGGGTGCGTAGGCGGGTTGTCCAGTCTGGGGTGAAATCCCACGGCTCAACCGTGGAACTGCCTCAGATACTGACGACCTCGAGGGAGGTAGGGGCGAGCGGAACTGTGGGTGGAGCGGTGAAATGCGTTGATATCCACAGGAACTCCGGTGGCGAAGGCGGCTCGCTGGACCTCTGCTGACGCTGAGGCACGAAAGCTAGGGGAGCAAACGGGATTAGATACCCCGGTAGTCCTAGCCCTAAACGATGGGTACTAGGTAGTAGGCTAGACATGGGCTTACTGCCGTAGCAAAAGTGCTAAGTACCCCGCCTGGGGAGTATGGCCGCAAGGCTGAAACTCAAAGGAATTGACGGGGGCTCACACAAGCGGTGGAGCATGTGGCTTAATTCGAGGCTACGCGAAGAACCTTATCCTGGGCTTGACATGTGCGAAAGCGCCGGGAAGTAGGACCCGGAAACGGGAACGAACGGTACCCAGCCCGGAACCCGGCACAGGTGCTGCATGGCTGTCGTCAGCTCGTGTCGTGAGATGTCGGGTTAAGTCCCATAACGAGCGAAACCCTTACCTTCAGTTGCTACCCGCAAGGGGCACTCTGGAGGGACTGCCGGTGTCAAACCGGAGGAAGGTGGGGATGACGTCAAGTCATCATGGCCTTTATGCCCAGGGCTGCACACGTGCTACAATGGCGTGTACAAAGCGAAGCAACCACGCGAGTGGAAGCCAATCGCAAAAAACACGCCCCAGTTCAGATCGGAGGCTGCAACTCGCCTCCGTGAAGACGGAATCGCTAGTAATCGCGGGTCAGCAACACCGCGGTGAATGTGTTCCTGAGCCTTGTACACACCGCCCGTCAAGCCACGAAAGGGAGGGGCGCCCGAAGTCACCTTCACCGGTGCCGAAGGCGAAACTCCTGATTGGGACTAAGTCGTAACAAGGTAACCGTAGGGGAACCTGCGGTTGGATCACCTCCTTTCTAAGGATGTTGACCACTCCAAATCATGTCACCCAACCCCCACAGGGCCTCACCACCTTGCAAAGATATTCCCGCCCCTGATGCTCACCCATCAGGGGCTTTTTTCTTTCCACGCGTCCCTTGTTACATCCCACCTCCCCCCCTAAATCTCCCTCTACCTCCGCCACCGAGAGCAAACATTCTCCCTACTTCACGGGAAATGCCCCATGATCGACCAGATTCTCCCCTACCTTCGCTGTCCTTTCGACCCCCACCGCCAAACCCCTCTTCAGCGCGCGGAGGACGCCCTCCTCTGCCCCGCCTGTGCCGCACGCTTCCCCATCCGTAATGGGATTCCTGTCCTGGTGCCCCGCGACGCCATCCTGCCCGAAGGCGTCCGCCATCCCGATCAACTCCCCCCTCGCCACCTGCCCCCGTCGTCCCCGCCGTCACCGATGCCTTCCTGAATGTAACGTGCCTCTTTCCCCGTCATCCTCCCCATCCGCCGGCCCGTCGGATAACCGTCTACCCCCCTTTCCTCGCGTGACCTATCGGGTCCCTCCCCTGTTCTTAGCAGCGCTTCCCGCAATTGCTCTGGCATTGGCGATGCACCCTTGCTATGCCCTCCGCCGGGGGAAAACTCTCGGAACCACACGGTGCCTCGGACCTGAACCCCCGAGACCCTGGTACTATGCCTCCTGCGGGAACAGATATGCGTTGGCTGACGCCGGACACCGGGTCATCCCGCAATGTTTGCGGTAAACGGTGGGGCTGGCTGGCTATCTTCCTTGGCTCCTTCGCGGCTTGGCTATCGCCCGCCTTCTACCCCTGCCTGTTGGCCCCAAAACAGGCCTTGTCAGCCGAAGAAAAGGCCCCCGCGTCCGCCTCGCCGCCTCTGCCCGCTCATCTCCCCCGTTATCGCTTCGATCTCGTTCTGGATACCCACAAGCACACGGCCCAACTGACCCTGCACGTGACGTGGAGCAACACCACCCCCTTCCCCCTCGATCATCTGGCATTCAATTTCTATCCGCACTATCGCGTCCCCCAGGGAGACTATATCCATTTGGCCAAGACGCTGGAGATGCTCCGCTTGCAACCATCACTGGGAATCGACCGCTGCGGGCGCTTTGGCGTCGTCCAATCCGTGCGGCTCCTGCAACAGGGCAAGGACGTCTATGATCAACCTCTCTCTTTCCGCTTCGATGCCGATAATGTGACAGCTCTGCGGGTGTTCCTCCCCCGCCCCCTCGCACCGGGCGAGTCAGTCACGGTCGTTCTCCACTGCTCGTATTATCTGCCGAACAAACAGGGGCGCTTGGGTCACTGGAAAGGGGTGGCCTATTTGACCAACGCCCTGCCGCTCCTAGCTTACTGCGACAGCGATGGCTGGAAGCCGATGCCGTTTGTCCCCTGGCATCAACCGTGGTTCAACGAAGCGGGCATCTTTCACGCCACGATCACATTGCCGGAGGAAGAAGTCCTGGCCGTCCCAGCGTCTGTGCTGCGGGACGAGCGGCTCGGCGATGGCCGCCGCCGTGTCCACCTCCATCCGTTCGTCGGCCGGGATTTTGCCATCCTCTGCTCACGCCGCTTTCGGGAATTCACCGCCACAACGGCCCTCCCATCGGGGCGCACCGTGCAACTGCGCTGCTATGCCTTCCCGGAGCACGAATTTTACGCCTTAGAAATCCTCCGTATCGCCGCCGAAGCCCTGCCCATCTTTTCCCGCTGGTTTGGGGATTACCCATATGACCAGTTCACGATTGTGGAGTCCTACTTCGGCTGGAATGGCAACGAATGTGCAGGGCTGATCATGATCGATGAGCGGGTTTTCGCCATGCCGCATCTGGCCCGCGGATACGTCGAATACCTGGTTTCTCACGAGACCTGCCACCAGTGGTGGTATAACCTGATCGGCACCAACGGTTACGCAGAACCATTTATGGATGAGGGGGCGGCGGTGCACTTCACCCACCGCTTGCTCGATCACAAGCATGGCCGGAATAATCCGATGCTGGAATGGCCGCGGGGGTTCCGCTGGCTGCCGAATATCCACCGGGAAAACTACCGCTACAGCGGACTGTACTATGCCATCCGTAATGGCGAGATGCACCCGGCGGCCCAAAACTTGCCTGCTTACGAGAATCTGTTCGGCCTATTCACCGGCGCCTACGACCGTGGCTCGAAAGTCTTCAGCATGATCGAAGCCCGCCTGGGCGAGCCGGCCTTCCTGGACTTCATCCGACACTTGGCCCTCAAATATCGCTGGCGCATTCTTCAAGTGCGGGACCTGCGGCGGGAGCTGGAACAATACACGGGCCGGGACTGGGGCGAGTTCTTCCAGCGCTGGGTCTACGGCACGGAACTGACCGACTGGCAGATTGAGGGCGTTGAGCACCCGGCGGCTATACCGCGGATTTTTCGGCCTCGAACGAGTGCCCATCCGCCCGTGCGCATCATCGTCCGGCAAAATCGGGAGATCACCGAACCCACGCTCCTCGCGGTGCTCTTCGCCGACGGCTCTCAACACCGCATCCCCGTCGGTTTTACCACCGAGCCGATCCAGCTCCCGGAATGTCAAGCGACTGTCCATTACCTGGGAGATAAGCGCTGGCAGGTGGAGATTTTGGCCCCTTCCGCTCCGGTACAAGCCGTCCTGGACCCGGATCGCGTGCTGCTCGATGCCGAGCCAGCAAATAATGTGTGGAAATCCCAACCGCACATTCGCCTCACACCACTTTACACGATATTGGACGAGACCAACTTCACAATGAATTACGATCGTCTCAACATTATTATTGGCCCATGGGTGTGGGGACCATCCTACAATGATCCGTGGTACACGCGTACGACGATGGTCGGGCTGCGGGCTGGCCTGAACCGCCCAGAGCACTACCAAGCCGGTACCTATTTGGCCTACCGCTCGGATTTTCAGGATGTCGTTCTCGGTGCCGATGCCGCAGTTCTTGGAAATCACTGGCAAATCGGCGGGAATTGGGAGTGGCGGATTGCCGGACCGTGGGGACGGCTCCGCGACCAAGTCGTCGCACCTTGGGATCGGCTCGCCGGAGCAGGCGGCCCCCATCGCGGCGTGCTTTATGTTCGCCACGTCCTTCTGCCCACTTCCAGTCTCTATTTACCTCCCATGATGTATCAGGAAGTATTTACAACTTATCAGGATAACTTCCTCCCTTATTCACGTTCTTCGGATGGCATCCGTTGGAATCATATGATCCTGGGTGGCTATCATTACCGGTGGAACATGTACACTCCCTATTGGGACCCAGAGGGCGGTATCTGGGTGGACCTGGTCGCAGGGGGCGGTTCGGCCGATGTTCAAGGCTGGCGCGGCACGACTCAAGGACGCCTGGAATTGGCCGCCGTGCGCTCTTTGGGGCGTGACGATTGGGGACCCCTGGGACACACCCGGTTCGCCACACGCCTGGTCTTGCTCGGTGCCTTCCCCGATGAAGGGCGTTTCTTCGCACTGGGCGGGGGAACGTTGTTCCGCGGCTTCGATCTAGCTGAACGGCAAGGCAGCGCGGCTTGGGTAGCCAATGTCGAGCTACGCCTGCCCTTGGTCCGAGAGGTGGAGTGGGATATTCTGGATCATATCTTCGGGGGCCGCAACTTGTGGCTTGCCACCTTTTATGATGTGGGAGCCATTTACGTCGATGGGCGGCGAATCGGGAATGTGGCTCACGCTCTTGGGGTGGGCTTGCGCCTCGATCTGGCCGTCTTCAGTTTCATCGAACGGGCCTTATTGCGCCTGGATGTGGCCAAGACCCTCAATGCCGCAACGCCGTGGCAAATCTGGTTCGGCATTCAGCACGCCTTCTGACATGCTGCCTGCGGCAGATCGCACGCCGGCCTATCGCCTCAGGTTACCCCAGGGGAGGCAGTCCAACGGGATGGGCACACGTTCGCATCCGGGAAGCAGTGCTGCAAAGCCATCCCATCGTACCAGGTCGACCACCTGGATGGCGCCGGATTCATGCCGCAACGCTCGTATCCCTGAACCTCGGAACATAGAATGAAGGTTGTGTTGCTAGTCAAAGGGCTATCGTGGCGAGGTGCATTGTCGTGTCCGAAACCTCTCTCACCGACATCGTGCGGCAAAAGTATGCGGCTGTGGCGAGCAGCGGCATCACTCAAGAGACAGCGGGGGTGAAGGAAGCCGCCCAAGCGTTCGGCTATTCCGCAGAGGAATTGGCGCAACTGCCGGCGGAGGCGAACATGGCGCTGGGCTGCGGCAACCCAACCGCCTTGGCCAATCTGAAGGCAGGAGAGGTGGTGGTCGATTTGGGCTGCGGCGGCGGCATTGATGTGCTCCTGGCGGCTCGCAAAGTCGGACCGACGGGGAAGGCCATCGGGATTGACATGACCCCGGAGATGATCGAGCGTGCCCGGCGCAATGCCGCTCGGGTGGGACTAGAAAACGTGGCCTTCTATCAGGCCACCTTGGATGCCCTGCCCTTGCCCGACGCCTCCGCGGATTGCCTCATCTCCAATTGCGTCATCAACCTGGTGCCGGACAAAGCGGCGGCTTTCCGGGAGATGTATCGAGTGCTCAAGCCGGGCGGCCGGATTGCCATCTCCGACATCGCCCTGAAGCGGCCGCTGCCCCCGGAACTCGCTCGAAGTGTTGCCGCCCTGGTCGGCTGCATCGCCGGAGCCTTGACCTTCGAGGAATACATCCGGCTTTTGCAAGATGCGGGATTTGTCCAGGTTCAAGTGCTCGACAGCGGCGCTGACCTCAACGCTTACGCCCTCGTGGAGGGTCAAAGCGGCTGCTGCTCGCCGGCTATGTCTGCGGAGAAGCCCCCGGCACCAACTGGCTCCTCCACGGGGGAGAGTACTTCCACAACACGCTCGTTGTCCATCACGGAGGAGGACTGGATAGCCGCCAGTCAGAGTTGCTGCGGGGGAACGTGGCCGGAACAGGGGCAGGAGAGCCTATCGGCTGACAACACCGAGTCACTTCATAAGGAACTGGCATCCTTGATCCGCCGCTATGACGTCAACGAATACGCCGCCAGTGTCAAGGTTTCCGCGGTGAAACCGGGATGACGGTCTCCACCCAGTTTCTTACGGACAAAGGACAGGCATCGGACCAAGGATGAGTCATGCGGAGCACCTGCCGTCAGGGCAGTGAGCGGGGGGCATTCCTGGGCATCACTGGTCCGGGAAGGGGTCGTCCGGGCGGATGGGCCGTCCTTCCCAAATGGGCACGCCGTTTTCCACGATGAGCAACCGGCCGGCACTTCCCCGCATGGGCGGGGCATCGTTGCGAGGGAGCCAGCGGGCCAATTCCTTCTTGATCGGCTCGTAGCGTTCCTGGGCGGCGAGGTTGTGCCATTCGTGGGGGTCCGCCTGCACGTCGTATAATTCCTCGCTGCCATCGGCATAACGGATGTAGCGCCAGCGTTCTGTGCGCACAGCATGATTGCCGGGGTTGTGGGTGGTGATCGCCGGGCGCTGCCGCGGAGCGCGGGGGTCCTTCAACAACGGCACGAGGCTGACACCTTCCAAGGCGGAGGGAACGGGAAGGCCGCAGGACTCGGCCAGTGTCGGATACAAATCCAGCAGCTCGACGGGACGCTGGCATCGACCTCCCGCCGCCACTCCCGGTCCTGCCAGAATCAGGGGCACCCGCGTGGAACGCTCCCAGAGGGTGTTTTTGCCGGTGATGCCTTTTTCTCCCAAGTGCCAGCCGTGGTCGCTCCAAAGCACGACGAGGGTTCGTTCCGCTTGACCGCTCTGCTGCAAGGCTTGAAGCACCCGTCCCACTTGATGATCGACGAAACTGACACTCGCCAGATAAGCCCGCACCAGCGGCTTCCACTGGCCGGCCTGCTGGAGCCACTTCCAGCGCGGCTCCGGCAGTTTCCAGTGCAAGTAGGAGGCGAACCGGGGCAAGTCGGCACGGTCGTCCTCCCGCACAGGCGGCAGGACCAGGCGATCCTCGGGATACAGATCAAACCACTTCTTGGGGGCGTAGCAGGGAACGTGGGGATGCTGGAAGCCGACGGCGAGAAACCAGGGCTTATCCTGGGGCGCCTTACGCAGCCAGTCCGCCGCCCAGGTCGCAATGTCATGATCAAAGCAATCTTCGTCCTTTTCCGGGAAAATACCCCAATCGACGAGGGGGTGAGGGTCTGGCGTCTGGACGAATTTCTTCGGGGGCCGTGAAGCCAAGCGTCCATCCGGCCCCCATTCATCGGCCTCCTGGGGGCGATCCGCGCGCGGGGGATAACCTCCATGGAAGACCTTGCCGGTGCTAGCCGTCCAGTAGCCATGCCGCCGGAACCACTGGAAAAGGGTGGGATGATCTCGGAAGCGGCCGTCGCTGCGGAACCAAGGTGCCAGGGCGTAAACCCCGGTCGTGCTCGGACGCAAACCTGTCAACACACTGGTACGGCTTGGATTGCACAAAGGACTTTGACAATGGGCGTTGGTGAAAGTCACTCCTCGCCGGGCCAAGGCGTCCAGATGGGGAGTCTGAACCTGGGGGTGGCCTGCCAACGGCCCGACCCAATCATTCAAATCATCGATGGCGATAAACAGCACGTTCGGGCGCTGGGCGGCTGCCTTTGGTTCCCTCTCCGCGGCAGACAGCTCGGCACCAGTGCAGACCCACAGCCCGAAAACCGCAGCCCACTGGATCATCTTCTGTCTGGCCATTTTTTCCCTCGCTTCCTCCTTTACCTCCTGCTACAATCCTATCATCCTTCCCCGACGATACCAGAAAAAATCGAAACCTCCCTTTCACCTTTGCTGAGGCGTGATTATGAGCACAGTCCACTCGATCCGTTGGATGGCATTTACAGCACTGCTGGCAGCACTTCTCGCGTCGGGCCTTTCGGCTTCGGGAAATAACTCAGCGGACCCGACAGGGAATTCCCAAGAGGAAGAGGGGTTCGTCCCGCTCTTCAACGGCCAAAATCTCCAGGGGTGGGTCAACGTCAACTGCCATCCGGACACGTTTTATGTCAAGAACGGCGAAATCATCACCACAGGCCAGCCGACCGGCTTTCTGCGGACCGAACGCATGTATGAGAACTTCATCCTGGAGGTGGAGTGGATGCATGTCAACAAGAAGGAGATTGCCAATTCCGGCATTTTCGTCTGGGGCGATCCTCTGCCAGCCGTCGGGACACCTTACACGCGGGGCATCGAAGTCCAGGTGCTGATCAATTACCCGAAGGTGGATTGGGCGACGAATCACGGGGACGTTTTCGCCATTCATGGAGCCAAGTGCGTGCCGGATCGCCCTCACCCGCGGGGCTACATGCGTTGCCTGCCGAGCGAGGAACGGGTTAAAGGAGGAGGCGAGTGGAATCACTACCGGATCATCGCCAAGGACGGCGCTATCAAGCTGCATGTCAACGGCAAGGAAGTCTCTGGGGTCAGCCAATGCGTCCCGCGCAAGGGGTATCTCGCGCTAGAAAGCGAAGGGGCCGAGTGCCACTTCAAGAATATCCGCATCAAGGAACTGCCCAGCTCTCAGCCGAAGGCAGAGGAGGTGGCCCAATCCTGGCAAGGCCATGTCAGCATTTTCAACGGCTTGACTTTGGAGGGCTGGAAAGCGGAGGCCGGCACCTGGAAGACGAGCGGCGGACGACTCGTCGCTCAAGGGAACGCCCCCCTGGCCAGCGGGAAGGAATACGGCCCGTGCGAGCTACTCTTCGATTGGCGCCTCCCCGCAGCCGCCAAGCAACGCCAGTGGCAGATCGACGTGGCAGGCAACAAGACCACGCTCAGCGTACCCGCTACTGGCAAACCGGACGCCTGGCGGCGAGAAATCCTTCGCTCGTCTGCCGCCGGCCTCATCATTTTCCATCCGATTCCCGGCTTGGAAATCATGAACGTCTTCCTGCGGCCTCTTGACAAATAAACAGGGTGAGGCACACCACGGGGAATGCAGGAAAAATCTATCGTGCTCCCGGCGAGTCGCAATTTCTTCGGCTTCCCTCTTGCGGAGAGATAAGAGGTTAGGTACCCTGGAATCGACCGTGACACACCACGGTCTGCTTTCCACTTCTCCTCTCTTTCTCGTGAGGTGCCGTATGACTCGCTCCCTTACTCGCATTCGTGGTGGGCGTGGTTTTACGCTCATTGAGCTGCTGGTGGTCATCGCCATCATTGCCATCCTCATCGGTCTGCTTCTGCCGGCGGTGCAGAAAGTCCGGGAAGCAGCCGCCCGCATGAGCTGCCAGAACAACCTCAAACAAATCGGCATCGCTTTGCACAACTATCATGACGTCAACAACACTTTCCCGGCCGGTAATGTCTCCGACAACGTTTGCTGCGGCCAGAATGTCTGGACCACTTGGACGGTGGATATTCTTCCTTTCCTGGAACAAGACGCGTTATTCAAAACCTGGGTTCCGAGTCAGAACACCTGGGCTAGCGCCAATACCTTCCTACGCACTCAATTCGTCAAGGTGTATTCCTGCCCTTCGGACACACTTTACTTACGGACGGAGCGTCCTGCTTCGGGCAACGGCAGTGGTGCGCAGTATCAATTCGGTTCCTATCGTGCGGTGTCAGGGCGCAGCGGCGGCAACGGCCGGGTCTTCTGGGACACTTGCGAACCGAACCTGGGCACGCTCAACCCGGCGTGGAAGGGCGTCCTCCACGTCGTGATCCGAACCACCAATGCCAACGTAGCTGCTCGCTGTCCCACAGGAACTACCGAACGGATGACGAGCATCATTGATGGAACGTCCAACACTCTGCTGGTCGGGGAGTACACCAATATCGATGTGCCTCGCCGGGCGACCTTCTGGGCCTATGGCTACACTTCGTACAATCAATCCTCGGTCACCAGCGAGAGCCGCATTCTGGGCAACAGTTACAACCGTTGCTGGAACAGTCCGGGTAACGGCGGGGATAATCCCTGCAAGCGCGGCTTCGGTAGCAATCACACCAACGGACTGAATTTCCTTATGGCGGATGGATCGGTCCGCTTCATCAGTTACAGCGTGGACATCAATCGTCTGGCGGCGATGGCGACCATGGCGGGGGGTGAAGTGGCGGACGTGAACTAATCGCTTGGGAGGTCCAGCCATGTTGCGGTCATTCCTCCTTACGGGAATGGGACTGCTAGCCGCCTGTGCCTTCGGTTGCAGCGACGGACGCCCGAAGTTCGTCCCTGTTTCCGGCCGGGTCTTGGTCGATGGCAAACCTGTGGCCAATCTGATGGTCACGTTTCAGCCCATGCAAACGGAAAAAAACAAAGACCCCGGCCCTGGCTCGGCGGGCGTCACCGATGCCGAGGGACGTTTCACCTTGAAAGTCTCCTCCCAGCAATACAGCGGCACGGGGGCGGTTGTCGGTAAGCACAAAGTGCGCATCGGCACGGTTCTACCCGGCGAAGGCCAGGCGACCGATCCGAGCATCGGCTCGCCCGATGACGCTCCCCTGGCTGGCAAAGAGCTGATCCCCCCGCAATATAATCAAGACACCATCCTGACCTTTGAGGTGCCGCCCGGAGGTACCGATCAAGCCAACTTCGAGATTTATATCCGCACTCGCAAACCGTGACGGCGAGTTCCCGCTCTGTTTCTCTCCGGGCCTGGCCGCGTCATTACGGCTGCCTGAGACGGCAACTCTGGAAGAAGCTCCGGGGAGGGCTAACGTTGTAGCAAGCCAGACGAAAGGAGCGTCTGCTCTTCTCGGCTCTCCTTCGACTTCTTTCTAAACAGGGGTAGTCACGAGAATATCGTGGTGAAACAACATCAGATTCCGGGTCGTATTTTTTTCATTTTTCACCCCTTGCAGGAAGGATTGGACTGCGGTAAATTGCATAGCGGTCGCGAGGAGTCTCGCGGTGGTTGTGTTCCTCTCATTTCTCTATTTCGTGAGGTGCTGTATGACTCGCTCCCTTACTCGCATTCGTGGTGGGCGTGGTTTTACGCTCATTGAGCTGCTGGTGGTCATCGCCATCATTGCCATCCTCATCGGTCTGCTT
>Ga0209478_1000533_pt1:22500-25000 | contig 46243 bp, 26 predicted proteins | sample DewCreD2012metaG_5_FD_184109 | JGI IMG/M metagenome (GOLD analysis project Ga0209478, IMG submission 184109) | Hot spring sediment bacterial and archeal communities from British Columbia, Canada, to study Microbial Dark Matter (Phase II) - Dewar... ...
ACGCGTGGGCTGCTCACCTGCCTGATGGCCGGTTTTCTGTTTGCGCCGACGCCACAGGGATGGCTGGCGTGGGCGCCTGCTCTCCTGTACATGAGCGAGCGCATCATCGATTTTTTTGATGGCTTCGTTGCGCGCTATACGAGCCGCGAGACCAGATTAGGTGCCATTCTCGACATTGAATTTGACGGGCTTGGCGTTTTGATTGCGGTCGGCCTGGCGATTCAATACGGCCATCTGCCGCCCTGGTATCTCATCCTGGGCATGGCGCGACAGCTCTTTATTCTGGGCATCTGGCTGCGCCGGCGGTTGGGAAAGTCTGTACGTGAACTGCCACCCTCTGACCATCGACGGCTGATCGCTGGCTTTCAGACCGGCTTCATCAGCATTGCACTCTGGCCGATATGGCGAGACGAAGTCGCCTTGTTTGCGGCGTGGCTCTTCGCTGTTCCGCTTGCGTTCAGTTTTGGCCGTGACTGGCTGGCGGTCAGCACAGTGATCGACGCTGAGTCCCCGCGCTATCACTCGCTGCGACGACGCGCCAAACGGCTGATTGAGGAGCAGTCGCCTCTTGTTGTTCGACTGCTCGCTGCGCTGTTTGCGGTCTGGATTCTTCAGCAAAGCGATAGTGTCCCTTCGTGGGCAGTGCCTGGGGTCGCGCTGGCTGTCGGCTCTGTGTTGTTGGGCGTCGTCGGGCGAGCAGGCGCGTTGGCGCTGGCATTTGTCGCTGTGTTCGATGCGACCCTGACCGGTCTGCATTTCGCCAATGCGTCGCTCCTGGCTTGCAGCATATACCTCCTGCACATCGGGAGCGGCCGTTGGGCATTATGGCGGCCCGAAGAATATTATCTGCACGCGAAACTCGGGGCGCGCGATGGAGGCCGCTCATGAGGGATCTGCTTCGTAAAGGGTCGCAACGCCAGTTTCAACCTGGCAAGGTGATGATTCAGCTTGGTTGGTTGACGCTCGCCATCGTATTACTCTGGCTGACGTTACGAATCGTTGACCTGGGCGAGGTGTGGGAGCGCCTCCGTCGCCTGGAGCCTGAACAGATTGGTCTTTTGCTGCTGATCAACCTGGCCGTGCTGGCCACCTTTAGTCTGCGTTGGTGGCTCCTTCTCCTGGCGCAGGGGTATCGCATCTCCTATGCGCTGCTGATCGGCTACCGCCTCGCTACGTTTGCCGTCAGCTACTTCACGCCGGGGCCGCACTTTGGCGGTGAACCGCTGCAAGTGTATCTGGTTTCGTCGCGTCACGGCGTGCCGCTTTCGACCTCAGTGGCGGCGGTGGTCGTCGACAAGACGCTGGAAATGACGACCAATTTCACTTTCCTGACGCTTGGCGCACTCCTTCTGGCCCACACGCATCCTTCGCTGGGCATCAGCCAGATACAGCTTGTCTTCACGACCATGGCACTCTTGCTGCTGCCGTTGAGTTTGTTGATTGCACTGCTCGCCGGCGGACGGCCGCTCTCCACCTTGTTGACGTTGTTCGACCGGATGGGCAAGCGGTGGAGCGCCTATCGAGGAAGTGCGTTTCGTCCATTCACAGAGACGCGCTGGGCACGCGCCATCTACAACAGCGAAGCACAGAGCGTTGCTCTCTGCCGCAACCATCCGGGATTTTTGCTGCTGGCGGTCGGCGCATCCTTGTTGAGTTGGTGTGCCATCATCGGAGAATTCTGGCTGATGACCGCCGTGCTGGGCATGAGATTGACGATCGCTGAGGCGATTACGGCGCTGTTGGCCGCGCGTATCGCCATTTTGCTGCCGATGCCAGCAGCACTCGGCGCCCTGGAGGCGAGCCAGGCGCTGGCCATGCGCATGCTTGGGCAGTCGGCCGCTGCGGGCGTCAGCCTCAGCCTGTTGATTCGCGCGCGCGACGTATTGTTCGGCGCCGCCGGCCTTTGGTTGGCGGCTGCGCTGGCGATGAGAAGCCCCAAAGGCGTCCAATCCACAGAAAAATCGAACGCCGTCGTCCCCGATCTCCTCGACCTTTCCAGCGGCTCGACGCCCCCTGAACAGTAAAAAATCTATCCGAAAACCCGTATAGGGTCTATCTGTGGATAGGCGAAGGCATGCCTTCGCCTATCCCGGCAGGATTTTTCGGATAGGATCTAAGGTGCCTCTATTGCTCCTCGCGCGCCGTGATGTGAATCTCCAGGCCAAACTCGTCGGCAACGGTCAGCGTGTTGACGAAACTGAGCTGTTCAATGCCGAAGTCGCTCATCAACAGCCGCGTGGTGGCGACGCCCTTGAGCGTATCCCCATTGAGACTTGCCGTTACGTCGAAGGTGACGGGCCGCGTGATGTTGCGGATGGTGAGATCTCCAGATAGTTTAAAGCTGACCTCTTCCCCTTCCTGGTAAGAAGAGGGTGCTCCCTCAATCGATTTGGCCACGAAGGTGGCGATGGGGAAACTGTCGAGGCGGGGGCCATTTTCTCGAATCCACTGGTCGCGGTCGTCGCGGTCCGTTTTGAGCGTGTTGATGCGCACGGTGAAG
>Ga0209478_1000615_pt1 | contig 40738 bp, 33 predicted proteins | sample DewCreD2012metaG_5_FD_184109 | JGI IMG/M metagenome (GOLD analysis project Ga0209478, IMG submission 184109) | Hot spring sediment bacterial and archeal communities from British Columbia, Canada, to study Microbial Dark Matter (Phase II) - Dewar... ...
CCATCTCGAACTCTTCGGCGGATAGGGGATAGCCGCGCTCCGCCTTATGCAGCAGTGACCTTACCGTGACGAACGTCTTGGGCGGGTAGTCATGCCGCAGAGCAAAAAGGAACCACCCTACGTGCAGTTGGCGGTATAGAAAAGCTGCCAGCAGCACCAATACGCCGATCAGTGCGGCCAACACCACGCGCCGTCGCACTGGTTTTTCCATCTCCTCAGCTACCTCCATCTGGATTCAGCCAAGCCGTCTGTGATGGTCAGTCTAATGTTTGCCTTACACGTCCCTATAGTAATACGAACAGGTTTGGGTCCGAGTCGGGATTGGGATCGCACGCAGCCATACAGTCCGCAATACGCTGGTTTCCTCTCGGAGTACCAGCAGGACCGCACCGCTTCTCGCAACAGTCCTGGCAATGTCCGACCGGCTTTTTATAACACGGCTTCCCACACTTGGGAGGCGGGTTCTTGCCCGGAAGTGGCCCCGGGTAAGGAGGTACTCGCGGCGGTTTACACATCGGTACTTGGAATGCGTGCCATTGGGTGTTGACGTTCAACAAGGCACGCGGCAAGAATGTAATCGAACGGGATGCGTAGAGTTCCTCCTCCATCAGTCGAGCCTCTGACCACCTCCACGGCGTCTGCGCACTGCCCTGCTGGTAGCGCAATACCCCGAAGACGTCATACACGTTGTGGCTCACCACCTGTGCGCTCCCGTTCGTAATCACACCCGCCGTACCCGAAGTGTCTCTCGTACCTTGCAAGCGTCCGCACCATACCGTACAGGGCATACGAGTTGTTCTTGGCGACTATTCGCTATGGGCAGCAATCTTTTGTAGCGCCCCTGGTATGCTTCTGCATTCCTGTATCGAGAAATCACTGGGGATCGTCAGCCATTTTTGGGCTGCTCCCGATGTAACCCGATATGCCTCCTGCACAAAATATGCTTGGGAACCGGTTTCAGCGCGGCGAAGCACGATATCGTTGCTCCCAATCCTTGCAACCCATTCTGTCCGCTGGGAACGTACTCCTTCCTCTTCCAGCTGCTGGTGTACAACACGGCAGCGATAGCCAAGATGGTAAACGTAGCCTGTTACCTTAGAAGAGACAACACGAGCCTTTGAGTCTCGCTGCACCCCTGTAAGGGAGAGAAACAAATCGGAAATCTTGGCACCCGAGATACGGATCGCCATCCGACGTTTGTTGTCCAGGAGGAAAAGACCGTCGACCGTGGAGAGGATGGAGACATTATCCAGGTCTGCGCACACTATGCCGCACGAGGACTGTATCAGCGTCATTATCCTCGTCTCAGGTGGATACTGGTCGTGTTTCACAAAGGTCATCGTACTGAACACGAGAATGTGATCGGTGTGGCGAGGGGACTGTCCTGCGAACCCGGCGATTGGGCTCGCCAGTGTAAAACCCAGAGCAAGCAGGTGTACAGTCTTCATTCCTGTGCCTCCTTTTGAAATCGTCTGAGAAGGTGTGTGAAAAAAAACACCTCAAGTGCCCCGGCGACTGAAGTCGCGGGCAACACAGGGACAACAACTGCTATGGCAGGTTTTCAGCCTCCGCAGGAGGCTTCGTTTTGGGTTGCCCGCAACTTCCAGTTGCCGTAAGAGTCGCATTGGACGAACACCCCCAAATACACTGAGCATCCTCCACAATTGCTGTCGCTGCCAAAGCGACCTCTATCAACGGTTGCATAGGTGATACCAAGCACCGTAGCGAGCAACAATACGGTGAAAGTACATGCCCGCGAGCCCCCAGTAAATAGCTGCCGATAACAACCAGAGAAGCGTGATGTCGACATAGCCCACAGATTTCCCCTGTTGAAGACGCTTGTCGGTGATTACTTGCAGGACTAAAAACGTTGCGACAGAGAAGAGCCCAAAGTCGAAGGGAGCGGCGGGTACATCGTGCAAAGAACGAAACAGAGCACTACGATCGCCCGTTTGGTTCCACATGCAGTAGGCTGCCGCAGATACAAACGCGCGCAGTCTATCTCTTCCGTACCAGGAACAGGTCAGTCCCGTGACCAACCATAGGGCTGTAAAAAGGTATGGAAGGAGCGTTTGTGGCCGAATGTAGTCAGCCACTTGGTGACGCCCCGTTCCCAAAATGGTTCTTGCGTGTCCATAAGCCAAGAGACTAAAGTGCAAGAACAGAGGCGGAAGAATGACCGCGAATGCGAATATGTACGCTTCCGTCATTTAACGCTGCCTCCTTGTCTGGAATCTGACGTGCTGTTGCGTACACACATGTCGAAACAGCTCATACAGAAGCTCATCCTCGCAGAATATCGGTTTCCGCAGGTATCGTCTCGACTACACACTGTACCAGCTGTGAAACAAAAAACCTTCAACAAGGGGCCGGGCAAAAACAAGCAGACGACCCTAGCAGTATCGCAAAAACCGGCTTGTCTCCCTTCACACTCATCCCGCTCTCTGGCGGCATCTTGATAACAGCCTTTGACGAACTGGTCACACATGGAACGTGGGTAAGGGCCTCCTTCACCAAACGGGCAGTCCTTGCGTAGGTTGTAGCTACCGCTAAACAGCGGTATCAGCATCCGCTGCGGTAAGTACAATTGCCCCGTTATCACTAACAGCCCATCCTCCCCCGGCTGTATCCATCGCCACCTCCACGGCGTCTGCATACTGCCCTAATCATAGCGCAACACACAGAAACCGTCACTTCATAGACCGCCGATTAGCCTTTTGCTTGTAGGTGCCGCCTTGCCAAGGAACGCAAGTCTTTGGGTATCTCTGGGTCGTTTTGAAGTTCCCTTAGAAGGTCACGATACTCCTCCATGCCAGCATACATGAGAGCCTGCGCCAGCGCCCATCGAAGTTCCCAATGGGTGGCTGCACGAAAACATCTCATCTGCTTGCGAAGCCACACCGTGTCGCCTAATTCACCCAGCGCACGCAAGCTCGACTCACGCACCTCCAGAGGCGCCTTTGGGCTATTGGCTAAATACCTCAACACGCGGACGGTATCAGGATGACGCTGGTTGGCTAAAGCAGCTACCGCCATCACCTTTGAGGGTGTTGTTTCGTCCGGATGCCGAAGAATAGCGGTCAATTTCGGTATGCTTGCGATAGCACGAACGCGCCCCAGCGCCAAGATAGCCATGCCGCGCACCTTCGGCGATGGGTCATCTAACAAAGCGACCACTTGCTCAGCGACTTCGCGGGAGGTCCGCAGGTTCTCAACAAACTCGAACTCATCGTCCCAAAGAAGCATCACCAGTGCACGAAACCGCATCATGTCATCGGGGTGGCGAATCATCTGAATCCACGCTGCTTCACCAATGCTACCAACATCTTCAGTATTTAAAGATACCTCTCCCATTGTGAACACCCCCTACTTGCCCCAGCAGAGTTGAAGGTACAGGGTTTTGCAAACCTCAGCCGCCGGTTTCTGCCCGTGACGCAATAGGTGTTGGCAATACGCCCAAAGCGCATCGCATGTATTGCCCCTCAAGGTTTTGCAAACCCACAGACAGAGTTTGTATTTTTCACCCTTTCGCCGTGGGAACAAACAATCGCATGCCTCACGGCAGTCCTGTTTGGTGAAAAGCGGAGTTATCTTCACTAACGTGTTGACAGCCGCAATGTGTACGGATGGTGGCGTGGCACACGTAGTCTCCATCTCTGCTGCCACCGACACGACCCTTGTAGGTCTCACAAGTCTCGTTCCTTCTTCCGAGGCTGCACCCGATAGCCACCTCCACGGCGTCTGCGCACTGCCCTGCGGATGGCGCAACACCCCGAACAGGTCATACAGGTTGTTGCTCACCACCTGCGCACTGCTGTTCGTAATCACCTGCGCCGTGCCCAACGGGTCAAAGTGATGCCACTCATTGTTTCGCTGCACCGGCGAGATGCCCTGCAAATACAGCGCACTCGCCCCCAACTGTCACCCTCCAGCGGGTTCTGCTGCTCCACCAACTTGCCCGCTCCGCACGCCACGCCACACGGATACCGCGTCCACACCCCGTTCACGTAGTCCTTGCGCCAACGGCGACCGCCGTCAAAACCATACCCATACTCATACGCCAGCTGCACGTTGCCCCCGCCGTAGTCCCGACGAATCCGAACCAGCCTGCCGTCCTCTCATACTCCAGCAGCCGCGTGTAACCCGGCCCCGGAAAACTCGCCAACGTGCCGTCCGCGTTCCAGACGTAGTTCTCGGTGGTGTTAGTCGCCGTGTCCACCACCTGGTTCAGCCTGCCCGCGCCGTCAACCGTGTATGTGCCACGATGCGGCAGATGTTGAAGGTTTTGAAAGTCTACAGGAGCTTCCAGAAACCGCACAAGACTGCTCTGCTGCATTGATTATATTAAACCGCTTGCAGAGTTGTCAAGGCATTGTCAGGGTGTTCGAGAATGGTTGAGAAGTTGGTTGTAGCGCAAGGAGCAAGGCGTTCTTGCTACCCCTTGTCTTACCTCACCCCCGTTCCCTCTCCTACGAGGAGAGGGGCGTTCCCCCTTCCCTCGCAGGGAAGGGGGCAAGGGGGTTAGGTGACCTATCCCTTCAACCACCCAATCCTCGAACACTCTCAGGCATTTTTGCGGGGTCGGTGGGAAATTGTTGAAAAAATCTTCTGGTGGAGGTGGTGGTTTGCCCTCACCCCCTCACAGCTCCCTCCCCGTCATCCGCCGGTACGCCTCGCGATACTTTTCCGCAGTCCTCTGCACCACGTCGGGGGGGAGCTCGGGGGCGGGAGGCGTCTTGTCCCAGCCGGTGCTCTCCAGCCAGTCGCGCACGTACTGCTTGTCGAAGCTGGGTTGTGAGCGTCCGGGCACATAATCATCCACCGCCCAGAAGCGCGACGAGTCGGGCGTGAGCACCTCGTCGATGAGCAGTGTCTGCCCGTCTCTCTCCCCGAACTCGAACTTGGTATCGGCGATGATGATGCCCTTCCGCACCGCCTCGTCCCGCGCGAAGCGGTAGATTTCCACGCTCAGCCGAGCCAGCTCCCGCGCCACTGCACCGACCATCTGCACCGCTTGCTCCAGACTGATATTCTCATCATGCCCTGTCTCGGCTTTGGTGGCGGGGGTGAAGATGGGTTCCTCCAGTCGGTCGCTTTCGCGCAGCCGGGCGGGCAGGGCGATGCCGTGCAAAGTCACCGGCTTCTCGCTGCCGCCTGCCTGCACATACTCCTTCCACAGCGAGCCTGCCAGATACCCGCGCACCACGCACTCGATGGGATAGGGCTTCGCCTTCACCACCAGCATGGAACGACCGTTCAGCATCTCGCGCACGTGCGCGTCCACCTGCCCCCCCGCCGCAGTAACCGCTTCGGCGATGACATCTATCTCTGCGCTGATGAGATGGTTGGGCACCAGCTGCCGCGTGCGCTCGAACCAGTACAAAGAGAGCTGAGTCAGCACGCGCCCTTTGTCGGGGATGCCGTTGGGAAGCACCACGTCGAAGGCGGAGATGCGGTCTGTTGCCACAATCAGCAGTTTATCGCCCAGGTCATAGATGTCGCGCACTTTGCCACGCTTCGGCTCTGACAGCCCGAGGATTTGCGTGCAGGTGACTGTTGTCATGGGTGCGTTCTCCTTCGTTCACGCAGGATAATATGACCACTGTTCACGAAACCCTTTTCAGGGGTGATTTCATGCAAGGTCGCAGCATCCCGAATTACCCGAGCAACCCTTTCGTCATCAAGATGGAGATTCCTGCGCCGCAGGACAGCGCGGGCGGGCTGATTGTTGCCGACCTGGACGCCGACGGGCGCATGGACTATCTGGTCACCGTACCCAGACACGTCGCGGCGTACCGCTGGGACGGCAGGAAGCTCTGGGTGCTGAAGGTCGATGTGCGCGTAGGGGGCTCTGCCGAGTCGGAAGGGTTGCCCGGACATCACGGCGCCGGCGTGCAGGCAGGCGATATCGACGGCGACAAACGCACCGAGGTGCTCTTTCTGGACAACAACAGCACCCTGCACGTGGTAGGTGGGAGCTCTGGCAAGACTTTGTGGACAGTGAAGATACCCGTGCCCGAGGGCGCGGAACGGTGGGAACATCTGGCACTCGCAAACCTGCGCGGCAAGGGCGACCGCGACCTCGTGCTGCAAGCGACCAACGCCAAAGGCTACCGCATGGGCAGGTACGTGGCAGCGTTCGCGCTGGAATCGCTTCGCAAAGGCGAGGTGCAGCCGCTCTGGCAGGTGGATAACTTCCTTGCCTGTGCGCACAATGGGCTGCGCGTGGCAGACGTTAACGGTGACGGCAGAGACGAAATCCTCAGCGGCTGCATCCTCGCGCCAGATGGCAAGGAGCTCTTTCGCCTGAACGACCTGCGCGGGCACATCGACAGCGTCTTCATCGCCGACGTACAGCCCGACCGCAAGGGACTGGAGGTCGTCGCGCTGGAAGAGGGCGCGAACCGGGTGTTCCTGTTCCACGCGGAGGGGCTAATCTGGGCGGTGGACCACAAGCGACAGGAACCGCAGAACGCCGCCATCGGGCGTTTTGACCCCACGCGCAAAGGACTGCAAATCTGGTGCCGCAGCCGCTACGATACCCACCAGAAGCCCTGGGTGCTGGACGCCGACGGCAAAGTGATTGCGGACTATGAGCTGAGCAAGGTCGCCCCCGCCGACTGGACGGAGAAGGGCATCGAGGTGATTCACGCCATCCACTGGGACGGCACGGGCAGGCAACACCTTGCCGCGAAGGAGCGGCATGAGTCGGGAGATGTGGCGGTCATCGACGCCATGACGGGACGCTTCATCGCCCGCTTCCCCGAGCGCGCGGACCGGCTGTATGTGGCGGATGTGGTGGGCGATTGGCGCGAGGAGCTGATTGTGCTGGCAGGCAGTGAACTGCACATCTATCAGAACACCGCGCCGAATCCCAACCCGAACCGCCCCCGCCTGTGGACGAACCCGGTGTATCGACGCACAAAGGCGGTATGGAACTACTATTCGCCCTGAAAGGTGCGAGGAGGTGTCTGCCATGAGCAAAGCTTTGCTGGGCGCGTGGCTATTGCTTTGCCTGTTCATCAGCAACGAGGGAGGAACACAGAAAATGCACACGAACCCGCCGATTCGAGTGCTTATTGTCACCGGTGGGCACGACTTTGAGCGCGAACCGTTCTTCGAGATGTTCCGCAGTTTCGAGGGGATAACGTACGAAGAGGTACAGCACCCCCATGCGCACGCACGCCTCACGCCGGAAGCCGGTAAGCAGTACGACGTTATCGTTCTCTACGACATGTGGCAACCCATCAGCGAGGAGAGCAAAGAGGCGTTCGTCAAACTGCTGAGGGCAGGTAAGGGACTGGTCGCGCTGCACCACAGCCTCGCCAGTTACCAGACCTGGGATGAGTACCGCCGTATCATCGGCGGGAAGTGGCACATGGAAAAATGGAAGCAAAACGGCACTGAGCGCCCCCCATCCACTTTTCAACATGATGTACAATTTAAAGTGCATGTGGTCGATCCCAGACACCCTGTGACCAGAGGGATAGCCGATTTCGATATCCGCGACGAAACCTACGGCAACTTCGAAGTGCTGCCGAAGGTCAAACCGCTGCTGACCACCGACGAACCAACCAGCAATCGGGTCATCGCGTGGGCACACACGTACGGCAGGTCGCGCGTGGTCTACATCCAGCTGGGGCACGACCATTACGCTTATGAGAACCCCAGCTACCGTCGGTTGGTGTGGCAGGCTATCCGCTGGGTGGCGGGCAGGTAACAGCAACGCTCGAGGCGAGGTAACAAGCCGATGGGTTTGAGAAAATCTTTCCGCAATCCGGGCATGGAATACCGCGGCGCGCCGTTCTGGTCGTGGAACGACCGGCTGGAGGACGCCGAGCTGCTGCGCCAGATCGACAGCATGATGCAGGCGGGGATGGGAGGCTTTTTCATGCACTCCCGCGCCGGGCTGCTGACCGAATACATGTCGAAAGAGTGGATGCAGCGCATCCGCACCTGCGTCAATGCCGCCAGAGAGCGGGGAATGCTGGCGTGGTTGTATGACGAGGACCGCTGGCCTTCCGGCTTCGCGGGGGGCGACGTGCCTGCCATGCACCCTTCCTTTCGCGCCAAGCACATCACCTGGCTGCAGGGTGAGGCAGCGCGTTCCGAAGAGGCAAATACGCTGGCAGTCTACTCCTGTGTGTTTCGGGATGGGCACCTGCGCGACTTCCAGCCTCTTCGCACGGGGGAAAGCGTGCCAGCCGGGCGTGAGGTCTTGCGCTTCGTGTGGCGGTATGACCCACCCAGCCCCTGGTATAACGGCGGCACCTATCTGGATACCCTCAATCCCGAGGCGGTGGCGGCTTTCCTGAAACACACCTACGACGCCTACGCCCGCGAGGTAGGCGAGGAGTTCGGTAAAGCGGTGCCCGGAATCTTCACAGACGAGCCGCACTTCGGCAAGTTCTTCCAGCCGGATAAACTTCCTTACACAGAACGACTGCCCGAGGCGTTTGAAGCCGCGTACGGCTATCCCCTTGCCGAAGCTCTGCCCGCACTGTTCTTTGACACTCCCGATGCCACCGCACATCGCTACCGTTTCTATCGCCTTGTGACGCAGATGTTCGTGCAGAGCTTTGGTAAACAGCTATACGACTGGTGCGAGGCGCATGGCATTCACCTCACAGGGCACTATCTGCTGGAAGACACGTTTCACGAGCAGATTTCTGCCATCGGCGCAGCCATGCCCCTGTACGAGTACATGCAGTCTCCCGGCATCGATCATCTGGGCAGGCGGTTGCCGGACGCCCTGCTGGCAAGGCAGGTCTCCAGCGTGGCGCGGCAGATGGGCAGGCGGCGCGTGCTGTGCGAAACCTACGGCTGCTCGGGCTGGAACATCTCGTTTGCCGAGCAGAAATGGATTGCCGATAACCTGTTCGTGCAGGGTGTAACCTACATGAACCAGCACCTCGCGCTCTACTCCATGTGGGGCGGACGCAAGCGTGATTTCCCGCCTTCTATCTTCTACCAGCAACCCTGGTGGAAGCACTACCGCTACCTCTCCGACTACATGGCGCGGGTGACGCTGATGCTGCAATCGGGCACGCCGTGCAGTGAACTGCTGGTACTGCATACCATCGGGTCGGGATGGGCAACCTTTCGCCCGGACGACCAGCAACAATGCGCCCGCTACGGAGAGGCGTGTATGCGCGTGAGTACCTGGCTGAACGAGATGCAGCATGACCACGACTTCGGCGACGAGCTCATCATGCAGAAGCACGCTCGTGTGGAGGGCGACTACCTGCGCATCGGACAGGCGCTTTATCGCCTGATAGTGATACCGCCCGCGCTGACTCTGGCGCGCTCTACCGTGCAGCTGTTGCGCGAGTGGCTGGATGCTGGTGGACGGGTTATCACGGTGGGCGAAGTGGCTTCGCAGATAGAGGGCGTTCCCGCCGCCGACCAGCTCGCCGCGCTCTGGAACCACCCCAGCGTGGTGCGCCTCCCGGAGGACTTCGCCGCGCTGCAGGAAACGGTGGATGCCCTTCTCCGCCCGATGGTGCGCGTCACCTACCCCAACGGCAACATCTGCCGTTCGGTATATGCCCGCGTGGTGCGCCGCGATGACGGCGCGCTGGTGGTGTTCCTGGTGAACCGCGCGTTGAACGATGACCAGGGCGAGCTCATCGTACAGGTGAACGGTGATGGACACCTGAGCCAGTGGAAGGCGGAAACGGGAGAAATCATCACCCTGCCGACGGATAAAACCGCCGAAGGCATGAAGCGGTGCAGCCTGCCGCTTGGCGCGGCACAGTCGTACCTGCTGATGCTGGATGGACAGGCAGGCTCCACCTACGAACGCAGAAAGCATCCCGCCATGCAGATAAACCTGGACGGCAACTACCGCGTGGAACGCACCGAACCGAACGTCCTGCTGCTGGACTACGCGACGCTCACCCTGCCCGGGCAGCCGCCAACCGAACGGTTGCCCATGTGGAAACTGCACCTGCGCCTTGCGGAGCATCTGGGCATCGACCCCGACCTGCATAACGGCGGGGTTTCCCTCTGGAAGCGCGAGCGGGAGCGCCAGTCGCCTCCCAAAACCTGCGACGTGGTGCTGACCTACACCTTCGAGAGCCGCATCCAACCGAAGACGCCGGTCACGCTGGTGGTGGAAAAGCCGGAGTACAGCCGCTTCGTGGTCAACGGCATGGAGATAGACAACACCGACAGGGGCTGGTGGCTGGACATCGGCTTCCGAAAGCTGGACATCTCCGGCACTATTCGCCCCGGTGCGAACGTCATCGAACAGCATCTCCACTTTGTGGAAGGGCTGACGCTGGAACCCATCATGATACTGGGGGATTTCGGGGTATCGCCGACGAAAGACAACCGGCAGTTCGTGCTGGACGAGGAGCCGTCGATGATTACGCTGGAAGACTGGTGCCCCCAGGGGTATCCGTTCTACTGCGGTTCCATGCGCTTCACGTGGCGGATACATCTGCCCGGCGAGTCACAGCGTATCGTGCTGGAGTGCCAGAAGCCGCATGCCCCCGTTTGTAGCGTGCATGTGAACGGGCAGTACGCGGGGTTGCTGGCGTGGCATCCGTACGAGGTGGACATCACCGACCTCGTGCATGAGGGGGAAAACGAAATCACGGTGGAGGTGTTCACCAGTCCGCGCAACCTGCTGGGACCGCTGCATCACCAGCAGGGCGAGCTGTACGGCGTGGGACCGGAGAGCTTCACCGCAGGTGAGCAGTGGACGGACGAGTACCGTTTCGTGCCGTACGGGTTGCTGACGCCACCGCGCATCGTCATTTACGAGTGAAAAGCCACCGGCGCGCCGGTTAGGCGTGGTGGACCCTTTGCCCTGCACAAGGCGTCGCTGTGAACTCATCCGCCGCGCTCAGCCACGCGGTGCCCGCTGCCCCAATCAAGGCGGCACCGAGGCAATGGCGTGTATCTCCCACGCGGTGCCCACCGTGCGCTGCAGCGCAGACACCGCTTTGGCGAACGCCGCGCCTGGCGCCACAGAAGGGTAACCCGCCGTCCAGCCCGCATCCGCCCACGATAACACCAGATTCGTCACCCGGCTGGCAAGCGAACTTTCCGGGCGATGCTGATTGAACTCCTCCCATACTTATGGCATAATAACATTGCAGAGGCCGGATTGACTGGGGGCAAAGCAATCATGCAAACCGTCAAATATGTCTACTGGCAAGAGGAAGGAATGTGGTTAGGCTATCTGGAGGAGTTTCCCGACTACTGGACGCAGGGGGAAACCAGAGAGGAGCTGGAAGAAAACTTGCGCGACCTGTATCACGACCTGATGAGCGGTGAGATACCGAGCGTCCGCAGGGTGGCTGAGATGGAATTAGCGCAGGGATAGGACGCGCCGTGAAGCGAAGCGATTTGATACGCGAAATACAAGAAATGGGGTGTGTCCTTGTGCGGCATGGACACAAGCACGATTGGTATCAGAACCCGAGAACGAAGATATCTCAACCAGTACCTCGCCACCAGGAGATTAGCAACGTCCTGGCGAAACGCATTCTCAAAATGCTCAGCGATGATGCCCCGCGTAGCTAACGCCCCCAAAGGAGCCCCGCGCCCGCGAGCCAAAGAGGATGATACGACTCAACGACCACAAGCCAGAGAACTGCCTTATGCCCTGCCCCGCCGCGTGTGGGGTCCTCGCCGGCATTCAGCCATGCGGTGCCCACTGCCCCAATCAACCGTGGTAGGGAGGCGATGGCGTGTATCTCCCACGCGGTGCCCACCGTGCGCTGGAGCGCAGACACTGCTTTGGCGAACGCGGCGCCCGGCGCTGCAGAAGGGTCACCCGCCGTCCAGCCTGCCTCAAACGACGGATGAGCTGGCAGCTGATGCTAAGACCGCATTGTTGGCTCCAGACGATCACATCCCTTGTGGATTTGTCAAGGTTTTTTGCGACCGTTTGTGAAGAATGGATGAAGTGTGCTACTGCGTTTCACCCCCGTCGATCTGCCTCACCTGCGCGAAGCGGGACAGGAACGGCTCGCCCAGCGCGGCTTCGAACTGCTGCAGCCACCCGCGGATGTAGCCCTCGTCCAGATGGGGGTTCTTCAGCCAGATGCGTCGGCAATCCTCGATGTCGCGTGGACGCCCGGCAATCACTTTGTGGATAATCACGTCCTCGGGCGAGGCGAAGCAGACCTCCGTCGCGCCAAACGGCACGCGCCGCACGCGCCGCAGCGCCTCCTGCTCATAAGCCGATTGCGCAAAGATGACGTCAATGCGTATCCCGCTGGCTTCGTCGCGGCAGGGCAAAACCATCGTGCGTCTCACAAAGGCTTCAGCATCCTCCACCAGCACCTGCCAGCCCAGTGCGCGCACCGCTTCCAGCACCACTGGCAGACCCTCTGGGGCGACCCCAACGGTCACGTCCACATCCGCCGTGAGGCGCGGCTCTCCGTACAACAACACCGCCTGTCCGCCAATCACCATGTAGGCGATCGAGCGGGCATCGAACTCTCGTGCCATCTTCTCCAGCAGGTCGCGAAACATGAAACACCTCACCAGTCGGGTTTTGCGCGAGACGTCCTCCAGCGGGTCTATCGGAGGATATGCTCCCATTTGCCGCGCGTGCTGGTATAACGCCTCGTAAAGGCGCAGGTTTCGGTCAATATCCGCCGCCTCCCGACGGATGTACTCTGCTTCCCAGCGGCGCCAGTGCGCGCGGTCGGCAATCATCGCGCAGTCCCTCTGCTACTCCAGCTGGACGCCCAGCGCCTCGGCGATGAGGCGGCGCACCTCGTTGGGGTTGGCGCGCCCGCGGCTCAGCTTCATCACCTGCCCCACGAGGAACTGCAGCGTCTGCAGTTTGCCGTTGCGCACCTTCTCGGCAGCGTCGGGGTTCTCATCGATGGCTTGCTGCACCCACGCGGTAAGCTGGTCGATGTCGCTGACCTGTGTCAACCCCTTCGCCTGCACCACCTGCGACGGCTCCGCCCCTGTCTGGAACACCTCCTCCAGCACCTGCTTGGCGACGCTGCCCGTGATGGTGCCCTTGTGCACCAGCCCGATGAGGTCGCGCAGGTGTTTGGGCTGCACCTTGCAGTCGCGGATGTTTTCAATGCCAGCGGCGTTCATCAGGCGGGCGAGGTCGCCGTTCATCCAGTTCGCCACTGCCTTCGGCTCCGCGCCCAGTTGCACCACCTCCTCGAAGTAGTCCGCCGTGGCGCGGTCTTCCGCCAGCAGGGTGGCATCGTACTCCGGCAGGGTGTACTGCTCCATGAAACGCTGACGCTTCGCCAGCGGCAGCTCGGGCAGGGAGGCGCGCACCTGCTCGATCCACTCCTCGCTGAACTGCACCGGCACGAGGTCGGGTTCGGGGAAGTAGCGGTAATCCTGCTCGTACTCTTTACTGCGCATGGGGAAGCTCTCGCCGCGCTCGTCGTTCCAGCCGCGCGTCTCCTGCACCACCTTGCCCCCTGATTCCAGCACGCGGATGTGTCGCTGAATCTCGTACTCGATGCCCCGCTGCACCGCGCGGAAGGAGTTCAGGTTCTTTAACTCGGTCTTGACGCCAAAGGTGTCGCTGCCTTTGGGGCGCACCGACAGGTTGGGTTCGCAGCGCAGGCTGCCCTGCTCCATCCGCCCGTCGCACACGCCCAGATACAACAGCACACTGCGCAACGTCTGCAGGTAGGCACGCGCTTCCTCTGCGCTGTGCATGTCGGGGGGGAACTCGGTGACAATCTCCATCAGCGGCACGCCGCTGCGGTTGTAGTCCACCGCGCTCTCACCGGTGGGCAGATGGAATAGTTTGCCCGTGTCCTCCTCCAGATGCACGCGCCGGATACGCACCCGCACGATGCGCCCGCCCACCGGCACGTCCAGCCATCCCCGCTTGCCGATCGGCGTGTCGCCATATTGCGAAATCTGGTAGTTCTTGGGCAGGTCGGGATAGAAGTAGTTCTTGCGGTGGAAGACAGAGGTCATCGAGATTTCGCAGTTCAGCGCCAGCGCAGTGCGCAACACCATCTCCACCGCCTTTTTGTTCATCACCGGCAGGGAACCGGGCATCCCCGTGCAAACTGGACAGCACCGGGTGTTCGGCTCGCCCCCGAAGGCGTTGGCACAGGAACAGAACATCTTGCTCTCGGTCAACAGCTCGGCGTGCACCTCCATGCCGATGCAGGCTTCCCACTCCGCCATCAACACAACCTCCACAGGACGTTTGTCGCACTATTGTTGCGACTGGTTACACTGCGCTACCCGCTCAGGGAGAGTGCCCATCGGCTGACTACCACGCAAACTGTCCTTTGTCATGCTGATCGCCAGCGAAGCATCTCATCTGTCACCGCAAGAACCGAGATTCTTCGCTCCGCTCAGAATGACAGAGAAACCCTTTGTCATGCTGAGCATCAGCGAAGCATCTCGTCCTCTGTTACCGTGAGCGCACACGAAGGGGCTCGGAGATTCTTCGCTTCGCTCAGAATGACAAGGAGGTTCGTTCAGAACCCATCCTGTGTGCGTATCTGGCTGTAGACCGCTGGCGCGCTCTCCCACTGCGTAGCCGTTATATTGTATCAGAAAAGAGGGGTTGTGTGTAAGCACCTTCCGATTGCTCCGCTGGCTGGAGAAGGCAGCCTCCGAAGCGGGCGCGAAATGGGTGGTAGTTGGCATTGGTAAGAAAGAAGACCTGCTAAATATCCAGCTCGGTTCTCGACCTTATCCGTCCACCCATCCCTTCCTGAACCCCCTCAGAGGAATCCGCCCTGGAATGCCGAACTGTTCTCTATCTCAACGGCACTTGCCTGTGGATACCACACACGGCGGCAGCGGGGCGACAATATCGTCAAAACATGACCATCTCACGCACCCATCCGATAGTGGCGGTGATTCTCGCGGCGGGGCGCGGCACGCGCATGAAAGCGTCCCACCTGCCGAAAGTGTGTTTTCCCATTGCGGGCGTGCCTGCCATCGCGCGGGCGGTCGAGGCGTACGTGCGCTGCGGCATCCGGACGCACTGCGTGGTGGTGGGACAGGGGGCGGAAGCCATCATGGGCGTGCTGAAAGACCTGCCCGGACAGCGCATCTACGCCCATCAGCCCGAGCCTCGGGGCACGGGACACGCCACCCGCGTGGCAGTCGACCTGTTGCGGTCGCTGGGCTACACCGGCGACGTGCTGGTAGTGGCAGGCGACAAGGTGATCGAGGAAGCCTTCCTCGCGCGGCTGATAGACACCTTCTACTCGACCCGCGCCGACCTCGCCTTCGCGGTGGGTAGCGTTTCGGACTTCCCCACCTCGGGGCGCGTGGTGCGCGATGCGGGGGGCAGGGTTTGCGCCATCGTGGAGGTGTTTGACCTCGCGCGGGCGCAGGTATTGCGTTCGCTGCGGGAAGCCGCGCACAACGCTCCTCTCACCGCCGAGCAGGCAAGGCGCCTCGTCGCCCATGCGTTCCCGCAGGAGAAGAAGGCGGCACGTGCGCTGGGTGAACTCTGGCAGGATATCGAGCGTGGCGAGGTTATCCCGCTCGAACGGATACCTCAAGAGGACGGGGTTCGCGCCGGGCTCGCCGTTCTGCCAGTGGAACAGGTGGAAACCGCGCAGGAAGCGAATCTGTCGGTCTATCTGTTCCGCGCCCCCCTGCTCTACGATGCGCTCGGCAGATTGTCCGCCGATAACGCGCAGGGCGAGGAGTATCTCACTGACATCGTGGCGTTGCTGGCGCAGCGCGGGGCGAACATCCAGACCGTGCCGGTCGCCTATCCCGAAGAGGCGATGGCGTTCAACACCCCCGAAGAGCTGCAGGCTATCGAGCGATACCTCACCACCCGCGGCGGGGTGCAGGTGCAGGAACCGGTGCGCGGGGTGCGCATCGTCAGCCAGTGGCTTGCCGCGTTGGAGGGGGGCGATACGGATATCCTGCGCCTGCTGCGCGAGACCTACGGGGGAGACGATGCCACCGCGGAGAGCAAGCGTCGCCGTCTGCTGGCGTTGCTGGCCCTGCACCTGCAACGTTTTGGTGACCAGCCGGTGGTGATAGCGCGCGCACCGGGCAGGGTGAACATCATGGGCAGGCACATCGACCATCAGGGCGGGCACGTCAACATGATTGCCATCGACCGCGACGTGCACGTGGTGGTGGGCTTGCGTTCGGACCGGCAGGTGCACCTGCAGAACCTGCGTCCGAAAGAGTTTTCGCCGCGGGAGTTCTCGCTGGATGACCTGTTGCAGGGTTATCAGCCGGGCGCGTGGGTGGAGTTTGTGAACAGCGCGGCGGTGCTACAGGCGGCGGCAGCCTCCCGCGGCGAATGGTCGCAGTACGTCAAAGCCGCCTGCGCCCGTTTGCAGGCGCATTTCGCCGACTTCCGCCTGCCCGGTTTCAACCTGAGCGCGGACGGAGATGTGCCCATCGGCGCGGGGCTGAGCTCCTCGTCGGCGGTGGTGGTGGCGACGATGGAAGCGCTACTGCACCTGAACCAGTTTGCCCTGCCGCCGGAGCAGTTCGTGGATTTGTGCGGGGAAGCTGAGTGGTATGTGGGCACGCGCGGGGGCGCTGGCGACCACGCGGCGATGAAATTCGCACAGCGCGACGCCGTCGTGACCATGCGCTTTTTCCCGTTTCAGGTGATGGGAACCACCCCCTTCCCCAAAGGTTATCGCTTCCTGGTGTGCCATTCGCACCAGCAGGCGAAGAAGACCGCCGGTGCACGCGACCAGTTTAATCACCGCGTGGCGTGCTACCATCTGGGCAGAGAGTGGCTGAAGCACACCTTCCCACACCTTGCGCCGCGCATCGAGCATCTTCGCGATGTGAACACCGAGCAGCTGGGCATCCCGCTTGCCGGGCTCTACCGCCTGCTGAGCCACCTGCCGGAGCTTGTTGAGAGACAGGAGATACTGGAACGCCTGCCCGCCGAGCGCGTCCTGCCCTACCTGAATACGCATGACGAGAAACTGAACCGCTATCCCCTGCGTGCGGTGGTGCTGTTCGGGCTGGCAGAGTGCGAGCGCAGCCGCCGCACCGCCGCAGTGTTGCGCGATGGGCAACTGCACACCTTCGGGCTGTGGATGAACTGCTCACACGACGGCGACCGTGTCGCCCGCTGGAACCAGGACGGCAGTGAGTACCAGCCGTTCCAGATGGACTACTCCGACTCCGCCCTGCAAAGCCTGTCCCGGCAGGCGGAGCGTCACGCTGGGCACGCCGACCTGGCACTGCAACCGGGCGCGTACGCCTGCAGCACCCCCGAGATCGACTGGATGGTGGATGTGACCCTGCAGGTGCCCGGCGTGCTGGGCGCGCAGATACTGGGCGCAGGGCTAGGAGGCTGTATCCTGGTGCTGGTGCGTGAAGACGCCTGCGACGCCGTGCAACACGCGCTCATCGACCGCTACTACGCGCCGCGCGGGCTGGAACCGGACATGTTCGTGTGCCAGCCTGTAGCGGGCAGTGGTATCATCGCCACCCAGTAGACGACCATTCCCCTGTTTCAATGGACAAACCGCTGGCATCGTCACCACACGCTGAGGAGGGAGAATGAAAACGTTTACATTATTAAAAACGGGTTAATCAAAATATCTTAATAGAAGACGGTCGTTCAGTGTCTGTTTTTTGCACTCTAGTGCTTGCTATTTTCTGAAGGAACTGGTATACTCGATGCAAACGTTTCCATTCCATCAGGGAGTGTGAACGGCGTGCAACGCGCAGACATCACAACAATTGCACGTGAACTGGGCATATCGGTTGCCACGGTGCATCGCGCTCTGCACAACAGCGGCAGTGTGAGCGAAAGCACGCGCCGTCGTGTCCTGGAAACCGCGCAACGTGTCGGCTACCGCCCCAACCGCATTGCTCAGGAACTACGGGCACGTAAAACGTTCACCATTGGCGTCACTTTCACCGGTATATCCAGCGCGTTCTATGCGAGCATTCTGGATGGGGTAGAGGAGGCCGCCCATCAGGCTGGATACAGCGTGCTTCTCAGCTGCTCACACGACGACCCCGTCAAAGAGCGAGAACAGATCGAACTGCTGCTGGAGAAGCGCGTTGCAGGCATCATCCTGTCCCCAGCCGACCCATCGGCCAGTGCCTCCTACTATTCAGGACTCATTGAGGAAGGCGTTCGTCTGGTCTTCGTCGGGCGATACGTGCCGGGCGTGCCAGGCGATTCGGTGGAAACCAACAATTCACTTGGCGGTTACCTGGTGGGCAAACACCTGGCTGGTTTGGGAAGGCAGCGTATCGGTATCGTGACCACGATCGCCCCGAAACGTCAATACACGTATGTACTGGAGCGTATCGCCGGATGCCAGCAAGCTTTGCAAGAACACGGGTTGTCCGCAACGATTATCGGAGAGGACTTTGAGGAGCGGTTGCCCCTGCCCCGATTCGCTTACAAGGCAGTACGGGATTACCTGCGAAAAGGGGGAGCGGTCGACGCTGTTTTTGCGCTGAACGACGACTTAGCCTATGGAGCGATTAACGCCCTGTTCGATGCAGGCTATCGGGTGCCGGAGGACGTGTCGGTGGTCGGCTTTAACGACGAGGCGATGAGTGAATTCTTCCGCCCCGCCTTGACCACCGTTCGTTCGGCACTTCGAGAACTCGGCATCCAAGCGGTGCACCTGCTTCTGGAGCGTATCGCCGCCACGGAGTCGCCCACGCTGGGCAGGCGCGTACTCATCGAGCCGCAGCTGGTTGTGCGTGAGTCCTGCGGGGCGAAATCTCGTGGTGTCGAAGCCAACCACCTACACCCAAGAAAGGAGGACCTCACACCATGAAGCACACCCGAGCGTTCACCCTGATTGAGCTGCTGGTGGTCATCGCGATTATCGCGATACTGGCAGCCATCCTGTTCCCCGTCTTTGCACGGGCGCGCGAGAAGGCACGGGCGACCGCCTGCCTCTCCAACGTGAAGCAGATTGCGACGGGGATTATGATTTACATTCAGGATTACGACGAGACCTACCCCGCCGCGTGCAACATCTCCAGAGCCTTCAACACCCAGTGGCCCCAGTTGCGCACCCTCATCCAGCCGTATGTGAAGAACGACGCCATCTGGTTCTGCCCGTCCGAACCGCGCCCCAGCGTGTGGGAGCAGGACGGCTTTAGCCAGGGAGACCCCTCGTTCAGGGGAGCAGGCACCTCCTACGCCTATAAGTCGCGCCTGACGACAGACTGCCCGCCCGGTACTCCTGCCAACTGCCGCGGCAATCTCGCAGGGGTTCCGCAAGCCGCTCTCGAAAACCCAGCCCAAATCTGGCTGTTCTGGGACGCTGACTCCGACTACAGTCGCCACACCGACCAGTCGCGCACCGGCTACTTGGGTAGTCCGGATTGCCGATGGCAGGGTGGTACCAAGGGGCAAATGGCTGCTTACGCCGACGGTCACGCTAAGCTGACGCTGGGCATCCCCCGTCCACAGTGGTACGAGAACATGGCGCTGGACGGAAAAAACTACGTTCCCTTCGCGGGTTGTCCGTAAAGCAGGTCGGGGTGGGGATGGCTCCCCACCCCTCCTCGACGGTGGAGGTAGAATCATGAAGAGGTCACGCTTTCGGTTTGTTCATCTGAGCGACACCCACATTCAGCCCGAACTGGGTGCGCCACAAGCCTGGCAAAAAGCCATCCGGTCGATAAACGCCCTCCAGCCGTCGCCTGCTTTCGTGACCACAGGGGGCGATTTGGTGATGGATGCGCAAGCGGTAGACCGCGCCAGAGCGATACTGCAGTTCCGTCTGTTTCGTGAGGGCATAGACCGACTGAGGGTGCCGGTGTATCACACTTTTGGCAATCGCGATGCCTACGGATGGAGGCGCGATGACGCCGCTGACAACCTGCCCGGCTTCGGCAAACAGATGTTCCAGCGCATGCTGGGACAACGAGAGACCTACCTGTCTTTTGATTACCTGCACTGGCACTTCGTGATTCTGGACAGTATTCGCTACAACCCGCCCGCAGACTGGGTGGCGGAGATCGACGAGCAACAGCTGGAATGGCTGAGCCGCGACCTCGCTCGAGTGGGCAAGCAGCGACCGATTGTCCTTATCACTCACGTGCCTCTGTTCACTATTTTCCCCCAGTACGACGCAGGCACGACGGTTGCTCCCAGCGAGAAAATCATTGTGCGCAACGCGAAGGAAGTGCGCAGTCTCTACAAAGATTACAACGTGCGGGCAGTACTGCAGGGGCATACCCATGTGGTGGAGGAATGCACCTACACGGGAACACGCTACATCACCTCCGGCGCTGTGTGCGGAGAATGGTGGCGCGGACCGCGCAGCGGAGTGCATCCCGAAGGTTTCGTCGTCCTCGATTGCGACGGAGAGGATTTGAAGTGGCAGTACGTCTCCTACGGCTGGAAGGCGCAGACAGGCTAAGCTCCTTCATATAAGGGAACCTCCGAAGATGTTGCCACAGTGCTGGATAAGCCGCGCCTCAGCCTCATTCGCTCCTGATCCAGTCTATCTCCACCTCGGTGTTGGCGGCAGAGCCGGGATCGAGACGGATGGCAGTAATCGTCTGCCCGCGCCAGAGCGGGTGCTCCCCAACGGGCAGAGTCACCTCGTGCCACTCGCCGTCCAGCGGTAACTCGAACCGTATCACCTTGCTTTCGTCAAAGCCGGGCGAGCTAAGGGTTGTCCAGTAGAACTGTGCTCCTCCTCCACCCGTGCCGCGCAGGCGGATGCGGATATAGCGGATAGAGTCGCCGTCCAGCCGGCACAGCGGGCGCACCATATAAGGGTCGCTGCCAGTGGAGCGAGCCAGCAGTGAGCCGCGCCGAACCTGCAACGGATCGAGGTCGTTAGCGGGTTCCCAGCCTTCGGTGTCCTCTTCGAACTCGAACCTGAGCTCCGTCATGATGCGGGGGAAGGCGGGTATGTTCGCCCTCTGCACACTGCGAACTTCCACCGAGACCTCCGCGTCCGTCGCCAGCCATAACACCAGCGCACGGTGCGCCTGCGAGTACTTCCAGCAGCTTTCCGCACGAGATTCGGGAGTCAGACGCTGTACCTCTAGCAAAGGTTGTCCCTGCAACAGCACGTGCGCCGGACGAGATACACCGCTTATCAACAGGTTGCCGCGCTCGCCTTTCGGGTGGCGCAGCACCACGCGCAGGGTATCACCCGACTCGGTTGCCTGTATTTTCGCGGCGCGACTGCTGATGCGGATACCGCTGGAAAGGCGCAGAGTTCTCGGCTCTTCCTCACGCCCCAGAAAGTGATAGACGTTTTTGAGTATCTGCCGCGGTGGGAAGTCCCAGGCGGCGCGCACGTCGGTAATGGTGTGGTAGCTGTCTGGCCAGAGGGTGATGTTCTTGCCAGACGTGGACTGCTGATACATCGCGCTGCGCGTGATGCCCAAAGCAACCTGCTTCCACAGCGCGGGGGCAGTCCTGTCGGTTTCGCACAGTTTGATGAGTGCGTAAGCATAACGCAAACCGTTCCACTGCACGATGTTGCCAAACCAGCTGCCCACATACCACGTGGCCCCGAAAACAGGGATAGACCCATAGCGCATCCAGGGCTTGCCCGGCGCGTTCCACACGTACACAAAGGGCAATCCTGCCCGTGCCCACCGGCGCGCCTCCGCCAGCCAGCGTGGGTCACCGCTGAACCAGTAGCCCTCGATATAAGCGTCGATGGCATCGGCGGCAGCGAGGATGTCGGGGGTATGCACTGGCACCTCCCACACTTGCGCTGCGCGGGGGATGGTGAAACGGCGCAGCAACTCCAGCGTCTTCGCCCCGGCGCGATACGCCTCCACACTGCCAGAGATGCGGGCGTAGCGCAGAATCTCGTATGCGTTGCGGGCGCAGGTGCCTGCCTCCACCGCGTCGGGCGGTCCCAGCAGGTGATAGTCAAAGCCTTTGAACACGCCGGTGTCGCGCCGGTCGGCGTCGAAGCCCCAGGAGCCGTCCGGGTTCTGGGACTGCATCAGCTCCAGTGCCCGAGAACGCAGGAAAGACAGGGTGTTCGCGGTATCACCGTGCTCGAACTGCATGTCCTCCGCCTGCGGAATACCTACCATGCTCACTCGAGATTGAGTCCTTTCTACCATCGCGCGCCACGCTGAGGCTTCAGGATGGTTCGGCAAGATGGTGAGTGCCTTCAGCAGGTCATACACATAGTCCAGCCGAAAAGCCGGGCGCGACCAGATTGCCGGTCCGCCCTGAAACGGCAGCCAGCCTTCCTCGTCCGAAACCCACAACGAGTCGGTATACGCCTTCATACTCCATGCAATCTGCCTCAGGTCATCACCCTGCGGGGCAGGTAACGGTGGGTCTGGGCGGAAGTGTGCAAACCAGGCGTCCACCACACTCAGCGCGTCCCTCGCCTGCGGGTTGACATAGATTATCGCGTGCAGACGGAGAGGGGCGTTCGGGGAAACGCGGAACGGCTTTTCGGCGGTCAGGCGGTTCTCACCTAAGCCCGCAGGCACGTTAGGCGCAATAAGACCTAATCGATGGGTTGCCGTGCCCTTCAGTCGGTCGGGTACGGCAAATACTGGCTGCGAGCGGTCTTGCCCTTTCGCCCATTGGTCATACATGTTCCACAATAGTCCCACTGTAGCCAGTGGCGTTTTCACCCCCATGGCAGGTATAGAGACTTTGTGCGGATGAGGCACGAAGCGAATCCGGTCGGGGTGGTCGCTGGCAATGTCCAGGTCGCTGCTGCTCACTTCCTCAGGGGCAAGCCACTCCAGACCTGGAAGGATGGCTTCCTGTTTCGCGTCGGCGGTGCTGCCGTCGCCAACCAGTAGCATCGGGCCCTCGAAGGAGAGTATCTCGCGCGGGCGGTTGGGTACGCAGGCGTATTCCACTCGCAGTGTGTGCGCATTCAGGGCTTGCAGGATAAGCGTGAAGGTCCAGCGTGCGCCTGCGCGGTCACTGACGCTGCCCGATAGCGTTACCGGAGCCTTTGGGCTTCGCCTGGCGGGCGCACTATAACGCGCGAAGAGCCGTTGCACCGAGCCGTCAGGCAGTTTCACGACGACGCTGCCTAAGTGCGGCAGCCGCGCCGCCACCCGATTTCCCACGCGCAGCTCGGCAATCGTGCGGTCGGAGCCGGGCCGAATCCACAGCGCACCCGCCACCCGTTGCGCTGAACGGTGGAGGGCATCGGTAACGATAAGCGTGCTGGTGGCGTTTTGCAGCGAGGTCTCCGGCGTGCGCATAGCGCAATGCACCTGCCACTCTCCTGGTCGCCTGCCCACCTGTAACTTCCATCGCACTACCGCCTTCCGTCCGGGGGCAATCGGTGTCACCGTCTGCGTGTCGCTACCCACGATAGTGAGGGGAGAACCAGGAGGCAAGGTACAGCGCAGCTCCACCCCTTCCGCGATAGCCACACCACGATTATGCACCGTCGCCACAATCTCGGCGGTTCCACCGGGTGCAACCATCGCGGGCTTCATCAGCACGCTCTGCAGCTCCACTCGTGGTATAAGCGGGAAGGTTTCTTCTACCCGCTCATTGCCATCGGTAGCGGTTAGATGTAAAGTGGATGGCTGTAACGTGCCTTGCACCCGCCATCGATAGGTCACACCGTCCCCCGGCGCAATCGGGCGCGCAGCAGGCACGCGCAGCGGCTGCACCTGCCATCCTTCAGGGGCGCGCACCGCCGCCTGCACCGGTTGTGAGGGGGTATCGCCAGCATTGGTCACCGAAAAGGTGAACATGCCTGCGCTGGAAGGAGCGGCTGTATCGGGGTAAAAGTGCATCTTCTCGAACTGCAACACCGCCCCCACACGCTCCACATATTCCATATCGTCTACAATCAGCACGGCGGGACCACCCGTTAACCGAACGCCCACATGCACCCACTTTACCTTCGGGTTGTCGGTGAAGTCGTAGACCAGCTTGCCCTGATGCCAGCGACCGTCGCCCGCACGCTGCAGGGGGATGCGGTAGATAGCGCGGGCGGAGCCTGTATCTTCGAAGGGGCGCGCGCTCATCGGGATGACCTGAACGCTCACCTCGGCGTTGGGCGATGCCGAAACCAGCCTGTACCAGAAGAGAATACCCCCTTTGCGCTCGGCGAGCATCTTGCCCTGTTGACCATTGTCGGGCATCCAGTCGCGGTTCAAACCGATTTCCGGCGGCACGTTTGGTGCGACACCGCGTTCGAAGCGCAGGGCGTACTTGCCAGAATGGGCATCGGTGGTCACAGTTACCGTCTCTCCCAGCAGTTGCCAGTCGACGGGTCTGCCCTGCGCGTCGAGGATTTCGAACCCGCCGTTGGTCACGGGATTTTGCGCGAAGCACAGCGTGCAGCCAATCATGAACAGAACAAGCACAAGCGTTCGGGACATCTTTGCACTCCCTCCTATTCACTGCATTACATACCTTCTTAGCCTGATGCCAGCCCTCCTGCCCTTGCAAAGCCCCCGTGCCTCACGTTATACTGATACTACTGTGACGCTCGGCAACGGGGGGTCTCTGATGGAAGAGAAATACCAGCCACAACAGATAGAACAAAAATGGCAAAAACGCTGGCAGGAAGCGCAGCTGTTTCGGGCAGAGGACTTCAGCCCAAAACCGAAACTGTATGCTCTGGACTTTTTCCCCTATCCTTCGGGAGATGGGCTATCGGTCGGTCACTGTCGCAACTACATTCCCACCGATGCCTTCTGCCGCTACAAACACATGAAGGGCTTTAACGTGCTGCACCCGATGGGCTGGGATGCGTTCGGTCTACCCGCTGAAAACGAAGCCATTCGCAAGCGTTCCCATCCCAGCAAGACGGTGCCACGCTACATCGCCAACTACAAGCGGCAAATGAATATGATAGGCATCTCTTACGACTGGAGCCGCGAGATTAACTCCAGCTCGCCGGATTACTATAAGTGGACGCAATGGTTCTTCCTGCTGCTTTACAAGCGTGGGCTGGCATATCGCTCCACCGCCCCTGCCAACTGGTGCCCCTCCTGCAAGACGGTGCTGGCGAACGAAGAGGTGGAAGGCGGCGCGTGCTGGCGGTGTGGCAGCATGGTGGAGAAGCGCGACCTGCCCCAGTGGTTCTTCAAAATTACCGATTACGCCGAGCGGTTGCTGAATGATCTGGAGCTGATTAACTGGCCCGAAGGCATCAAGATGATGCAGCGCAACTGGATCGGGCGCAGCGAGGGCGTGGAGTTCGAGATGCAGGTCGCTGATGCGCAGGGCAAGCCGTCGGGCAAATCCTTCCGCGTGTTCACCACGCGAGTGGACACCACCTTCGGCATGTCCTTTGCGGTGCTGGCACCGGAGCATCCGCTGGTGCGCGAGATGACCACACCCGACCGCCGTGAAGAGGTGGAGGCATATATCGCCCGCAGCCAGCGCGAGACGGAGATCGAACGCCTGTCCACCGAGCGCGTGCGCGATGGCGTGTTTACCGGAGCCTACGCCATCAACCCCGTGAACGGTCAACTGGTGCCCATCTTCATTGCCGACTACGTGCTGATGGGCTACGGCACGGGCGCGATTATGGCGGTACCAGCGCATGATGAGCGTGACTTTGACTTCGCCAAACGCTACGGACTGCCCATTCCGGTGGTCATCGCCCCGCCCGGCTGGAACGGCGAACCTCTGGAGCAGGCATACACCGGCGAGGGCACGATGGTCAATAGCGGCGAATTCAGCGGGTTGCCCAGCGAAGAAGGCAAAAAACGCATCGCCGACTGGATGGAAGAGCGAGGCATCGGCAAGCGGCGCGTCAACTACCGCCTGCGCGACTGGCTGATTAGCCGACAGCGTTACTGGGGCGCGCCCATCCCCATCATCCACTGCCCAAAGTGCGGCGAAGTAGCGGTGCCGGAAGACCAGCTGCCCGTGCTGCTGCCCGACGTGGAACATTACGAGCCAACCGGTACTGGCAAGTCCCCATTGGCGAACATCCCGGAGTTCGTGAACACCTCCTGCCCGCAGTGTGGGGGAGCCGCTGAGCGCGAGACCGACACGATGGGCGGTTTCGCCTGTTCGTCGTGGTACTTCCTGCGCTTCGCCAGCCCGCACGAGACCGACCGCCCCTTCAACCCGGACGCGGTGCGTTACTGGCTACCAGTGGACGTGTATGTGGGTGGTGCCGAGCACGCAGTGATGCACCTGCTGTATGCCCGCTTCTGGGTGAAAGTGATGTACGACGCCGGGCTGGTGCACTTCGTCGAGCCGTTCATGACCCTGCGCAATCAGGGTATGGTGCTGGCACCTGACCCCGACACCCCCGACGTGATGGTGAAGATGTCCAAGTCGAAGGGCAACGTGGTCACGCCCGATGCGGTAGTAGAGAAGCACGGCGCGGATACCCTGCGCCTGTATGAGCTGTTCGTTGCCCCCTTTGACCAGGCGATTGAGTGGCGCGAGGAGGGCGTCAGCGGCGCGAACCGCTTCCTGCACCGCGTGTGGCGGCTGGTGCTGGACGCCATCCCGCACTATCACCGCGACTGGAAAGAGAAGCTGCAGGGGGCGGAGCTGAGCGCGGACGAACGCAAACTGCGCCGCAAGACGCACCAGACCATTAAGAAGGTGGGTGAGGATATCGAGGAGTTTCGCTTTAACACTGCCGTCGCAGCGGTGATGGAGTGGGTCAACCTGATGTACGATCTGAAGGACTCGCTGATAGACTCACCCGCTTTCAGCGAGGCGATACACTCGCTGATACTGGTGCTGGCGCCGTTTACGCCGCACATTGCAGACGAGCTGTGGGAGCGGCTGGGCTACGAAGGCTTCACCTACAATCAGCCCTACCCTGAGTACGATGAGGCGGTTGCCGCGGCGGAGGAGCTGAACATCGTGGTGCAGGTCAACGGCAAGCTGCGCGACGTGCTGGTGGTGCCAGTAGACACCCCGCAGGAGGAGCTGGAGCGGCTTGCCCTTTCCAGCCCGAAGGTGCAGCAGTTCACCAACGGCAAAACGGTGAAGAAGGTGATTGTGGTACCGAACAAGCTGGTGAACGTGGTGGTGGGATAAGAAAGCCGTGCCGGCAGGCGACGGGTTCTCTGGCACCCTGAGCCGGTCTCATGCCTTGATATACCGCCGCATATAGCTTCTTTGCCGATATTCCGCCACCAGCTTCGGGTCTATCGGATAGTTGCCGTATTTGCGCGCCGCCTCCACCATCGCCACGTAGTTCTCCGGCTTGACGGCAGGGTGGATAGAGTTACTGGACGCCAGAATGTGTCCCCCGCCCGGCGAAGCTTTGGCGATAGTCTCTTTGACCGCTTCTTCTACCTCCTCGCGTGTGCCCTGCGTCAACACCATTGAGCAATCCACATTCCCGATGACCGCGATACGGTCGCCGTAACGTGCTTTCACCTCTCCGATGTCCATGTCCGCCAGCGGCTCGATGGGGTCGATGGCGTCGATACCGGCTTCCACCATCATATCCATAATAGACCAGATGTTGCCGTCGGTATGCTTGGTGTAGGGTACACCCATCTCATGGGCGGCATCGATACTGCGCTTCAGGTAAGGCAAAATAAACTCGCGGAAATGCGCCGGGCTCATCATCAAGCCGTGCGCGGTGGCATAATCATCGCCTGAGACGATAGCGTCCGCACCTTCGCGGATAGCGCGGCGCATCAGGCGTATTTTGTAGTCCATCACCATCTCTGCCAGCGTGTGCGCCAGGTCGGGGTCATCGAAGTAGTCCACCAATAGATTCTCCATACCCCCGCGCAGGTAGTGAGGAAACTCGAAGCCGTCGTGCGTCAGGAAGACGATGGCTTTGCGCCCTTTGAACCGCTGCACCGCCTCGCGCAGGGAACGCAGGCGATGCGGGGCATCGGGGTCGGGAGGGGTATAGTGCTTGAGGTCTTCCCGGGAGCGAATGGGGCCCTCAATCGGGTAAGGGATGCCGAAGTCGGTAACGCCCCATACAATCCCCCATTCGTCGCGCACAATCTGCTGCGTGCCTTCCACAATGGTGCGTCCCCGCCAGACCACCTCCGATTGCTGTGCCGAACCGAGCAGCTGCATTTGCATGTCCTCGAAGATGGTGATACCGTCCAGATGGTCCATCTCCGCAAGGTCTTCCAGCGACTTTGCCCCGACTGCGGAAAGGGTCGGCTCGTTCACAATGAGTTCCCACAGGGGGACCCTGTCGGGTTCCCCCTGGCGCAGCAAGGCAGTCATGAAACGCTCATAGCTGTTCATGTACACCTCCTGCAGGAGCGGATGCCCTCATGAGTTAACATGTGCACAGTCTCCTGCCACAGGTCAAACAGGCGAATATCCTGCTTCTCCATCGCTACCTCCTCAGCTGTTCGTTGTGTATCAGTTCATCCAGTGAACGGCGAGGGCGCGGTGCAGGATGCTCTGCCGGATACTCAATGGGCAATATCGCGGCAGGCTGCAACGGTGGTTCTGCTCCAATAATTCTGGCGACAGCCTCATCATCGAATGCCCCTATCCAGCAGCTGCTGAGACCCAGCGCCGCTGCCGCGAGGTGGGCATAGGTGCAGGCGATAGTGGCGTCCTGCATACAATAGAGATGCTCTCCCCGCCGTCCATAGGCGTGGCTATTGCGCAGCGGGTTCGCCACGAAAACCAGCACCACGGGCGCGTCTTCGATGAACGTCTGGTCATGCGAGGCACGCGCCAGCTGGCGGATACGCTCGTGGTCGCGCACCAGCACGACCTCATACGCCTGCAGATTACCCGCCGAGGGCGCACTGTTGATTGCCTCGAGAATCTGCCGCAGTTTCTCTTCCTCAATCGGTTTACGTTCGTAGGCGCGCACCGAACGCCGTTGCTTCAGAACTTCAAAGAACTCCATCTCTTTTTCCTCCTCCTATACATACCGTCCATACTCTTTGCCTGTCTCATACATCGCCCAAAGGTTCTCCAGAGGAGTACCCGGCGCGAGGTTGTTGCCCTCACGCAGGATGAATTTACCACCTTCCATCACACCGCTTTGCAGGATACGGATGGTCTCTTCGCGCACCTGTTCCGGCTTGCCGTGATGCAACAGGGGAACCGCCGGACCTCCCAGCAATTCCACATCCGGACCCAAATCGCGCCTCGCCTTGCCCAGATCGATGGGGAATCCGGTGTCGATGGAGCACACGTTCAGCCTGTCACGCAGGAAGACCAGATGGCGTTGCACGTCCCCGCACAGGTGGATGCCTATCGGCTGGCTGGGGTCTTCCATCAGCTCTTGCTTGAGGCGCACGTGGAACGGGTAAACCATCTCCTCGTACATGCGTGTGCTTAACAGTTCGATGCTGTCGTCTGCAAAGCCCCAGCCTCCCGATACCTTCTCGGGCTGCCCGAAGTAACGCCGGTAGGCTTTGATGCGAGTGATAATGGCGGTGGTGACGAAATCCAGCAGCTGCAGGGCATAGTCGGAGTCTTCGATGAGGTCCCCCGCGAACTGGGATGCGCCCCGCAGGTTGCAGCAGATGGTCATTGGGCCGTCTGTGCCCATGCCTGTTGGCGTCACGGAGGCGATGGGTTTGCCATACATCGTCCAGCCCTCGTCCTGCTTGCGCTTCATGTATTCGTAGAACTCCCAGTTGCGCGCCATTAACCCTCCGGTAAAGGGGTCGGGAATGCCTTTGTCAAACAGCAGGTTTTTCTTATCACCCACCAGCAAAGGTTCCACATCGGGTACCTGGTCGGGGTAGTAGCGGACAGCACAACCCAGCCACGCCGCCTCGTACACGTTCTGAAAGTCCACATAAACATCCCAACCCTTCTGCGGCATGCCCATTTCGGTATCCTGCGGCACGTGGTGGCGTACCCAGTAGATGTGCTCCACCTGCCGCTCTAGCATCAGCTGCGGGTCGTGGAAGTACTGCTCGAAAGTGATGCCGCGCGGGTTAGATTCTGGCATCCACATGGTAAAGCGCGGGTTGATGCCCCAGATGATAGGCACGCGCACGGGCTTCCCCGTGCGATAAGCCTCCCATACTTGCTGCACCTCCGCGTTATGCGCTTCGAAATCGATGGTATGCACGGACATCTCCTGTGCCTCCGCAGGTTTTCATTGTACTTCACTTAGATACCGCGGCTGCGTTTGCCTGCGTTGTATCGGGCAAAGGTTGACAGGAGGCAGGTGTCTAAGAGTCCGAATGGGTTCCGCGCGTTCCCGTAACCTGCGGCGGGCATCGAGCGTCTTAATTGTGCATCACATCCGCCGCGGCGGAAAGCGGGAGAGCACGTTGGCGAATCTGGGAGCGATAGCGTTGTCGCACTCGTCCGGTACGGTGAACACAGCCGACGCCGACCACCAGGTAATCGAGCGATTCCTGGCGGGCGACGCCAGTGCGTTCGAGGAACTGTACCACCGGTACCAACCTTATGTATACAACATCGTGAACGGCATTATTCAAAACGCCGACGACGCGCGGGATGTGACGCAGGATGTTTTCTTGCAAGTGTACGACTCATTGCCCGCCTTTCGGGGCGGTTCCGCATTCTCCACGTGGTTGTACCGGGTGGCGGTGAACGCAGCCATCACGCACGTACGCAAAGAAAAACGCCACCCTCACATCCCGCTGGACGCGCTGCGCGAGTTTCGCGCCGACATCGACGCCGAGCCGGAGCAACAGGCAACCCGCATGGAAACACAGCAGGCGGTGCAGGAGATGCTGGCGCAGCTGCCGGAGCAACAGCGGGCGGTGCTGGTGTTGCGCTATTTTCAGGAGCTGTCGTTAGAGGAGATGGCAGAGGTGCTGAACTGTTCGGTGGCGGCGGTGAAGGTTCGGTTGCATCGGGCACGCAACAGCTTTCGCCGACTGTTCCAGAAGCGACATCCTCAGGAGGATGGCGGTAACCGATGAAGTGTGCGCTGATTCGCTGGTGGATGGAAGAATACATCGACGGGACGCTACAGGGTAGACGCCTGCAGTGGATGGAAAAACACCTGCAGGAATGCTCTGCGTGTGCGCAGGAGCTGGCGTGGCATCGCTCGCTGCGAGATGCGTTGAAGCCAGAGATTCTCTCCGCACCGCCGCAGGATATGTGGCAGGACTTCCAGCGCAGGCTCGCCGAACGCGGTCAACCCACGCGCACATTCCGCCCTGCATGGTGGCAGTGGGGTACGGCTGCCGCTGCGGCGGCGTGTGTTCTGGTGCTGGGCATTGTATGGTGGAATAGTCAGCCTTCGGTCTACGAGGCGGTAGCTCCTGTGCAGCAGTCAGATACGCAGAACGTTGCCTCGAGCGCACCACAGGCAGGGATGAAGGCGACCGAAAGAGTAGAGGCTTCAGTCCCTCCTGCGCCCGCGCTCGCGATGGGTTCGCCTGCCGTAAGGTCGGCGGGCAAGATGCAGGCGACACCGACGAAACGCCCAGTTCCTTCGCTAGTGCATAACGCCGCGCGACCGCTGGCACAGGCGGACCGGGTAGTCCCGCTGCCTGCGCCGCAGCCTGTTGCCAGCCTGGCGTATGCGGAGGTGCGCAACGAGCAGGGTGAGCTGGTCGCTAAGGTGGTCCTGCAGACAACATACGATGAAAACGGACAACCCACAGCCGTACAGATAGAATGCGAGTCCCCAACAGCAGTGGAGGTGGAAAGTAATGAGCAACCGATGGATAGCTCTTATCATAGCGACGACGCTCGCGGTTCCGCTGGCAGCCCAGCCCCGACAGCCGGAACCCGTCCGGGCTTATCAGATTGAAGCGGTCAACCGCGATGTGCGTGAGATTCTGGATGACCTGTTCCAGAAGGCGGGCAAGCAGTATGTGATCGAGCCGGGCGTGCAGGGAACCGTCACCCTGCGCATCGCCACCGACTCGTTTGAGGAGGCGCTGAACCGCGTGCTGCAGAGCGCAGGTCTGGTCTGCCAGGTGGAACGGTCGCAGGCGCTACAGGGACGTCTGGTGGAGACCTACGTGGTGCGCGCGCGTCCGGGAATGCAAGCCATCGCCCCGCTGATGATGCAGGCACCGGTGGACGTGCTGTCGCGACCGGTGAACCTGGTAGCCAGCACTAGGCTGCGCAACGTGCTGACCATGCTCTCGCAACAGACGGGCGTGCCGATTGTGGCGGCGCGTGAGGTGCCCGACCTGGAGGTAACCCGGCTGGTCTTGAGCAACGTCACGCTGGGCTACGCGCTCAACGTCATTGCGCAGGCGACGCAAACCCAGTACCAGTTCCAGCCGGATGGCTCGATTCTGCTGGTTCCCGCGCCGCGCATACAGGTGAAGGGTATGCCCGGCGCGACAGGCGCACGGCAATTCGTGGACCCGTCGACGCAGCGCATGGCAGGCATAGCCAATCGGATGATGAATATGCCGCCCTCTGCAGCCGCCAAACAGTTGGGTTCGCCCACGCCGCCGCCTGTCCTGAAATGTTCCTGCGGAGCGGAGCTGCTCCCGTACTGGAACTACTGCCCGATGTGCGGCAAAAAAATCGACAAATCGCGCCCGGTACCCCCAAAGAGGTAGGGGCAGACCTTGTGTCTGCCCGATAACCCACCCTGGTCCGCCCGATTCATTGTCCAATAGATCTTGGGCAACCACAAGGGTCGCCCTGCCAAATGGGGGGCAACCACAAGGGTTGCCCCTACCGCGCCGTCGGGATGAATCATGGAATGGGGCAACCTGTAGGGGCAGACCCCCGTGTCTGCCCACAACGTGCGGTAGCATCCCCCTCGTCGCGGTAGCCCCATGCGCCACTGTAAACACAAGCGATCCCCGAGGGCCAGTTTCCTGCCGAGACCCTTGTTTGCGCGCGGAGCCAAAGAGGTCAAAGCCGCGGCGTATGTGTTTTTCGAGTTCCTGCCGGGTCATGTCAGCAAATGTCCAGCCCCTCACGATAACGAGTGACTGGCACTGGCTACTCTGTTAGAGACGACGAGTCGTTTGGTTTCACGGTTTCAGTGGTACCGATGCTATCCCACAAACGCAGCGCTGCTTTCTCCCCCTCCGATTTTGTGCCATAAAAAGCGTAAGCCTTCACCGACGACTTTCCGAAACAGATGGACTGGTATATTGGAGGAGGGGAAAACACTGCCCAGCGATAGATTTTTGCACCTCTGGGCCGCACCGAAACAGTTACAAGGTAAAGGTTATCTGGGAGAGGTGGAGACCACCCCTGGACCTCTTGCAGGCGAGGGGAGAGCAACCCCACGTTAGCCCCGTAAATATCGCCATGCCTACGCAGAAGAACTAAAGAGACTTCTCGTGATGAGGATCTTACAAAAGTTCGGGAAAGAGAGAAAAACGGAGTCGGTATCCAAAAAGCAGCCGCTGGGTTGGCGTCCCATATTACAGCAAGTGCGTAGCCCCGAAGGTTCTTGCCTGCGGCTGTGCGCAGCTCGTAAGCTTGAATCAACACTGGCAACGCTCTTGCTTGGGGAACTAGAGGTTGTGCGAGATCCCCACTTGACAGTGGAAGAAGAACATACCAGTACAGAGGCTGGGAACTGCTTCTGGGCTCGTCCGTGAGCTGAGCGTGCCTTTCAGAGGTGCTGGGAGACTGACCGGGCGCCCCGAAACGGCTACCGACATCGGTGTCCATCGCTATGACTTCGCCAACCTGAGATACGTACCGCCACGACGACAGCAGAAAGGCAAACCCAAACCACGATGCAATTGCAGCGTAGAGCCTGGCTTTTGGGGACAGTATGGGTTTGCGTGCCATGTGCGACCTCCGTGTGTTTTTAAGGTGAGCAGCGATGCTCAGGCATCGCTGCTATCGCGTGCTCACTGAGTCCGGTCAGGCGGGCGATTATCGCCCTCGTTGTGCCATGCCTCCCTAACCTTTTGCACTAACTTACGCAGTCCGTTTATCAAGCGGACCGTAGGAGGCAATGTCTTCTCGATAGGGGCTTCAACATAGCGTTTCTTGGCTTCTTTTGCGACCTTCTCTTGCAGGTCTTTCAGATACCCGCCATCTACAGTGCAGTCGTGCTCTGGGTTATCGCCCGAGTAGCAAGAGTCCCTGCGTCGCTTACCCTGAGCGCGTGCTCGGTCTATCTCTTGGCTCCATTCATACATACCCCAAACCGTGAGAGCAGCCCCCACAACTGCAGCTGCGATAGCAACCCAACACCTCCCACTCGGATCCACATGATTAACCGGCTCATGCTCGCAATATAGATACGGATGCTCACTCAGCACCGCATCCCGCGAGATGAACCGCCCCACCTGCGGGTCGTAATAGCGTGCCCCGACGTGCAACAACCCCGCATCGCCGTCATCGCGGTAGCCCCATGCCCCCGCAAAGCGATAGGGGTTACAGCTGCTGACCCACTGCGCTGCCGTGTTGCCAAACGCCTCGGTTGTCAACGTGCTGGTCAGTGCCTGAAGGCTGTCCACCGTCGCCCGCGTGGTGCCTAACCCGTCTGGCAGCACCACCTCCCCGTTGCGGGCAACCAGAGCGTTGCCGTAACTGTAGACGCCAGTGACCGCGCCGCCCCGACGTTCCACTATTATCGTATCACCGTCAGGCACCTGTTGACAAGTGGCGTGATCATCTCGCCAATATGGCCCTCTGAAATACCCCCACTCTCAGACCGTAGTAGCTTACGGATGTCCATGCGCTGGATGAATAATCCTTCTAGCGGCTTCTGCCCGGATACTACCTGTCCTTTGGCATCAAAACGAAATGAATGCCGCCTGCCATCGGCAAAAAAGATGGTACACTGCGCTCCCCTTCTAGGGATAGCCCCTGGCAAAAAAGCTGCTGCGAACCCCGACCTGCGGGATTGGTCGTCTTTTCGGAAACGGTACGCTACCGGTGAAGGAGTGATGGTGTAACCAACGACCTCGCCATCCGTCCCCCAATCGTGTCTCATACCAAACCAAATAAGACTCTCGATAGCCACAGTCTGCCTCACCTCTTTCCCTTGCAGCCGGAACCACGGTCCGTGCTTATGCCAGTGATTGCTATAGAGTAGCGGAGGCACTCCTAAAGCAACGTCATAAGGACTGGCAGTAACGATCACTTGTTCCGTATTTATGCCATCTATTATGTTCACAGCCAGCTTTTTTTCTCTACTTGTCTCTTGCCCCGCCTTCACACCAACTATCATGCGAAAGGCTTTGTCGGGTACCTCGGTGTCCTCCAGTGGCATCCAGTGGTAGTACACAAAGATAATCCTCTTTTGCGCAATTTGGGGGATAGGCATTGTGGACGAAAGAGAGCGATTCAAGTATATCCAAACGGAGAACCCTCCTGCTGTGTCTTGGGAAGACCGATGGCGTGGAACCATTGCCCTGAGCACGGCATTGCTTAAAGATGACAACTGGGTAGTGCCTAGTCTCGAACTAATAGCAGGCGAATCATCCGCAAGCCACGCCCGAAGAATGCGAAACTTTTCTGTGACGCGAGCGGTGAAGAAACATACGACAATGACACCCAATAACACCAAGATGACCAGAATGACACGTTTGACCATCACTACCTCGACCTCCTCTGGGGCTACGCGATGTTTCTCCCGAGCCCTTTTCGTTACTGGTAAACTATATCCCACGAGCGGCGTGCAAGGTCACGGATGTTCGCAACATCCCCTGGGGATATTCTGTTCATCAATTCGTCTGCGGGCCCCCAATCATCAAGACCTCTTCCCAGCTTCCAATCACGGTAGGTCATGAGCATATTTTGCCTCGTCTCGGCGTCGAGAAGACTGTTCCGTATATCAACAGCCAAGTGCACTACCGCAGGGACTATCAAAACACCATACACTATTTTCTTTGCGACATCGCCATATTCGTAGGCGAAGTCTTTGGCTGACTTCCAAGCGTCTTCCACCCACTTTGGTCAATACCCACTTGGGTCTACCGCGTTGACCGGGTCATCCTCGCAATACAGATACCGGTTCAACGATAGCGGGCGATAGACATCCCCCAACCACTTGTCCGCGCTCGTCCACCAACCCACCGCTGGCTCATGGTGGCGTGCCCCGACGTGCAGCAGCCCCGCATCGCCGTCATTTCTTCCCCTGCGTACCAAGCGCCTCTCTCAACACCTGTTCTATCTGCTGGTATTGCTGCCCCTCCTTACTTTTTACAAAGTGGAATGCATCAAAGCCGCGCTGGTCTCTCAAGGTGGGGTCTGCCCTGTAAGCAAGTAGTAATTGCACCATCTCTACCCTACCATCCCGGCTTGCAATCATCAGAGGCGTCACACCACTGCGGTTGGCGCGATTCACATCTGCACGGTTTTCCAGTAAGATGCGGGCAACCGCCAGGTGCCCTCCCTCTACTGCGACAAACAATGGGGTTTCTCCATTGCTTCTTGGTAGATTGACGTCAGCACCAGCGCTAAGCAAACTGAGAACAATCAAAGGATGACCAGCACGGGCTGCCAAAGTCAAAGGGGTGTCTCCATTCGGTAAACGGTAATTCGGAGAAGCTCCCAAGCGCAGCATCGTCTCCGCTGTATTGAGGTCGCCGCTAACCGCTGCGACACACAGGTAGTGGTTGATGCCGTAGCGCCATGCCCAATACATCAGCACCACAAATAACAGCAGGTTTGCTACAGCAAAGATCGTTCCGCAACCACCTGTGGTCATCCAAGCGCGTGGATGTCTTCCCATACGACCGCTGTCGCCTCTCTTTCCTTACCGGGATGGTCGGACCTTATAGATCCGCTCGGCCACGTCGCCCACCGCTTGCCCGACATTCCTCATGGCGTCTCGAATGTGCTGATTGCGAACCCTGTTGATGAGGTCCCAATCCACTTTATCTGGGTCTTTTGGCTTCCAGTCTTCAAGCATGTCTCGCATCCGATTGGAGGTGTCCCAGTCCACATAAACAATGTAAATCTCCTCAGAAAGTTTGATGCCGATGAGAGTCCCTGCCACTACGCCGATGCCCTTGCCAACGTTGGACGCATGTTCTTTTGTCCACTCCCATGCCGTTTTCGCCCAGTCTTTGACCCACTGGGGATATTCCCGCTCGGATCCACGTGGTTGACCAGGTCATCCTCGCAATACAGATACCGGTTCAGCGACAGCGGCTGATACAGGTTGCCCAACCACTTGTCCGCGCTCGTCCACCGACCTACCGCTAGCTCATAGTAGCGCGCCCCGATATATAGCAGCCCCGCATCCCCATCGTCGCGGTAACCCCATGCGCCCGCAAAGCGATAGGGGTTGGAACTGTTGCCCCACTGCGCTACCGGGTTACCGATAGACGCAGGCTTGCTGCAGCACGCGCCAATTTTCTCTGTGGCGTCCGAGCCTATGCCTGTACTGAATAATACACGGTAAACACAGTGTGGGGTTCACTCCGCGGCAGCCACATCCACGGAACGTCGCTGTATTGCTCCCTTAATTGCCGGAACTGAAAATGCAGCCATTCATCAAATCGCGTTCTGCTGTGAGCGGCGTGGAAAGGCTGCAGAATGTATTGCTCCGCTTTTGAACCAATGACACCCCAAACATCGGAGAGGCCTCGTGCAATGTTATAGCTACGCAACGCCGCTCCCCTGTCACCAAGCAGGTCATACACCTGACCTAACCTCAGATACGCCCAAGCCCGATGCCATTGGGGCAAAACCTCTGCGTGTAATGAGAGTACTCGTGCTGCGCTCAAATAGTCTTTCAAGCGTACATATGATACTGCCCCATAGAACACTACCTCTAAGTCGCTGCCGTAGAAAGAGAGATAGCGGAGGCACGCGTCGGCGCACTCCTGCAGACTTCCATCTTCATACTGCCGCCTGATAGCCAGTCGGTCAGACCAGGCCTGCCGAAGTTGTCGGTCGAGAGCCTCGCAACGAAGATGCAGGAAGTCTTGCCATTGCTTTTCCAACTCTCGCAAGGAGAACCCGGTAGCCCTTGTCAAAAGCCAATCCATTTGTGGCAGAAACGCAAACAGGGGATAGACCCTCTTCTGCATGAGGTAGATGTCTGCATGTAACCGTTTCCATATCTCTCTGCCGAACTGCTCGGTTAAGAAGTGGGCGAAGCTTGCCGACAGAGACAGGGGTGCAAACCCATCAAGCACATCATCCAGAGAATACAGGGGTAACTCGTCTGCAAGCGCAGCTACATCGTAGTAGAAAGTATTATCCTTGAGACGAACCAGATACTCTGCGAACCCAGCCCAGAAGAGAAAATATGCACCGAAGGCGGGAGCCAGAGCCGTGCGTGCAACCTCGCGGGTTATCGTGAGATGGAAGTGTTGAGAGGATGTAGTATATACAATGCCGCTGGAGTCTGCCAGAACCCCGCGGCGGAAGCCCAACACAAAGCGTTTCGCACCCCGCAATTGTTCTGGCTCAAGCAGGTAAATGTGCACCGGGGAAGAGATGATGTCTCCAATTGAGCCGGTTATGTGCTGTAGCACTTGCTCGGCGGCGGCTGCGATGGCGTCAATGTCCAATACGTGCCATGCCCGCTCACTTGCATAGATGTGCGCAGAAGACTCGCGACGATGGTGTTTGAGGATGGGCTGGTATCGCTTGACAAGATAGCGTGCCCACCACTCATCGAGCATGGGTGTTCGCCTTGCCCTGATTCGCAGCATCATCTATCCCCACCTCACTCAGAGCCCTAAATGCCAGATGCCGGGCCGAAGGTTATACAACCACTCGCCAGCTCGCTCATACCACTCTCGTGGTATGTGGTTGTCCACGATATAGTCGCCAATCTCCCAGCCCACTACAGCTGCTCCTACTATCGCCCCAGCCTGTCCGAGGCGTCCTATCCATGGTGGTACTGGAGGTAATACGATTTTGAAGGGAGGGTCGATTTTACCTCCCAGTTTGATAGACCCGAGGTCAATTTCTATTTTGTCAATGATTATCCTACGTCTACCGTCCGGGTCCACCGCATTGACCGGCTCGTGCTCGCAGTACAGATACGGATGCTCGCTCAGCACCGCATCCCGCGAGATAAACCGTCTCCGCGTCAGCGAATGCGTATCGTCCTTATGATACTATTTATCTCACGCCTCCCCGCCTCCCAATCCGATTCGTAGACATACCAGAAGACGGCAACAATGCTTTTGTCCAGAGGAATCGAAAGCTGCTGCCCCCTTGTGGTGGGTCTGGAGGGTTGCTCTCGGCGAAACTCCATCACGTGCGCCTCTCTGCCTGCAACCGACGTCTTTGACCTCGCTATCAACCTGGTCCCCTCCATTCCCAGCACCGCCTGTTCCAGAAGCACCGCTCCATCGCGTGGGTTGTTGGTGGGCATTGGCTCTTCCGACACCGCGATAAAACGGAAATGCTTGGTGCCCTTTCCTTTGCGGAACACGAGTTCGCCACGCCTCTGTTCCCAACCGTCGGGTATGGTGATGGACACCCTACCAACTGTGTAGGTTTTCCCTGCAGGCGTCCCTTTTTTGTTTTGAGCGTGGCTGCAAGCCACAAGAGCAAGGCACAACAGGACTATCCAGTCCTTGGGGCGCCGCGAGGCTTGTTGTTCCAACGTTCTCATTTGGCAGCTCCTGTCGTTCACGCTCCGGGTCATCCTCTGCGTCTGCGGCGCAGGTCGCGAACGATGTCGTCAACGTTCTCACCCGCGCGGATTCGCTGCATGGTCGCCTCAAACTCGCGCCATGCGCGTATCTCGCGTAGTCTTTCCGTCAAGTCGTTGTAGCCCAGGATAAAACCGGTGACCGTCACCAGCAACAGGAACAGATCCATACCAATTTGCACGTGAATGGGCATCTCGACGGGTGACCAAAACGCGCGTACGCGCATCGGCAACAAGGCGGAGCAGCCAAGCCTGAAGCAATTGCCAACATCGCTAATCAGCATCCCTGTTAAGATGAGTGTGAGCGCCCCACAACACAACACATGCGCATAGAGTCCAAGGCGGACGAGCCTTTCCTGTGTCGCGGTGTATTTGGACGTTGAACCTTGCGAAAGTCTATCAGATGGTTGCAGCCCGTGCACGTATCCGTCTCACCTCCTAGTCCCAGCGGCCGTTCTCGTCCATGTAGTCCTCCACACGCAGACGGTACTTCACCACAACCTTTACCCCATCAGCCAGGGCGTCCATGCCTCCGATGAAAGTGGTAGCTGCGCCAAAGGCGGAGCCAAAACCGGGCAGGCCAACCTCGTTCATCAGGTCATCGCCGACCTCACCAGCAAAGTGCTCAATGGGCCATGTATATTCGGGGTCGACACCAAGATACTCACTGATTTTTCCTGCGAAAGAGCCGATGACCCATATAACGAGCCGTCCCCATATCCTTCCACTCGGATCCACGTGATTAACCGGCTCATGCTCGCAATACAGATACGGATGCTCGCTCAGCACCGCATCCCGCGAGATGAACCGCCCCACCTGCGGGTCGTAATAGCGTGCCCCGACGTGCAACAACCCCGCATCGCCGTCATCGCGGTAGCCCCATGCCCCCGCAAAGCGATAGGGGTTGCCACTGCCGCCCCACTGCGCCACCGTGTTGCCGAAGGCTTCGGTTGTCAACGTGCTGGTCAGCGCCTGAAGGCTGTTCACTATCGCCCGCGTGGTGCCTAACCCATCTGGCAGCACAACCTCTCCATTGCGGGCAATCAGCGCATTGCCATAGCTGTATACGGCAGTGACTGTACCGCCCTGTCGCTCCAATATTATCCTATCACCGTCATGCACCAGTTGACAAGGGGTGCCGTTCACCGTGCGCGAAACCCGACGTCCCAGCGCATCGTAGCTGAAGGTTACCACACTGCCTTTGCCGCTGATGCCCACCAGCTGACCGTCGTAGTCCCAGCTCAGCGTATAGCTCACCCCGTTCAGCACACGGGACACCTGCTCCCCGTTGGCGTTGTAGGTGTAACTGTTGTTGAAACCGCCACTCGTGGAGAGCAACTGGTCGTCGGCATTGTAACTGAAGGTGGTGGTCACTCCGTTCACCGTCTGGCTCAGACGGTTGCCCTCTGCGTCCAGGGTGTAACTGATGGAATAGG
>Ga0209478_1000617_pt1 | contig 40649 bp, 28 predicted proteins | sample DewCreD2012metaG_5_FD_184109 | JGI IMG/M metagenome (GOLD analysis project Ga0209478, IMG submission 184109) | Hot spring sediment bacterial and archeal communities from British Columbia, Canada, to study Microbial Dark Matter (Phase II) - Dewar... ...
GCCACGGCGGTACGTCGTTGGGCAGCATCCGCCACGGCGCACCGGTACGCAGAAGGTAGCGCAGCCCGTTGTAGACGTCGCGCAGGGAATAGTTCCGCTGCGGCGCTGCTTCGTCCATCAGTGTCAAATAGGGCGCAACAAACGCCCACTCTTCATCGGAAACATCACTGGGATACGCTTTTCGTGTCATAGCGTCATGATATACGAGCAGAACCGAAAAGTCCATAACAGGCTCTAGCGATGCACTATTATGTTGCTGTTGTCGTGGCAGTCGTAGGGGCACGGCATGCCGTGCCCCTACGACCCCTATCATACCAGCGCTGGCGTCCGGCGGTACATCGTTCAGGCACAGCATCAGGGTTATCGTTGGCTGGTGGGCCATGACTGCTACCCTGTTAGACTTGACATAATAATCATGACTGCTCGTGGATGGATCGGACACCCGCAGATCACCGTGCGACCGGTCGCGTACCGTATTTGATAATCAATAATGATGCCGTGTAATTCAGTGCTCGTCGGGCTGGAGATGCGTGTTGGCCGTTCCTTTCTCGTACAATACTAGAACTTATTTCATAAAAAAGCTGTACTGTCGCGCTCTAATAACCATCTCCAGTGCCATCACGCGCTGCATTGGTTGCCTTGCTCGTCTATCACCCGCGTGTTGCGTCGTTTGGAGTGCGGCAGCCATGCTGCCGCGCCGGCCGTGCTTGCGATCCGGTGCGTGATACGCCGTTGAACCGGCTGGTTACGCGGATGCGGTGTGCCTGTCACGATCCTGGAGTCGGTCGGTAGAATGAGATAACTTCTGGTAGCTGTTTTTTGCAACAAGTTCTACCCCAACCCGCTGGATGTGTTCAATCACGTCGGGATCGCTGATCTGGTGCAGGATAGAGAGATCGAAGGTATAGGGCAGCAGCAAATCGTCGATGTCATTGATAATTCGGTAGAGCACGTCGAGGGTCAATGCTTCATTGCCGGTCAAGGTCAGATCAATATCAGAGCCGGGCTTGTAGTTACCTTTGGCGCGTGATCCGTACAGAATAGCCTTTTCGACCTGGGGATAATGCGACAACACGGTACAAATCTGCTCGATCGTTGTTTCCTTAAGACCAAATCTCATGCCCGTTCTTCCTCAGCGATGATATTGAGTCTGTTCAACAATTGCTGAAAGGCCGTGACATAGCGTTCAACGATTCTGCCGGCAATCGCATCGGCAATCTCCTGATTGTACGTATGCGAAGAGAGATTGCGGCTCTTGATCATGTCCATCCAGACTTCGCCATCATCAATCAGACCACGCTTGAAAGCCTCGCGAGTACTGTCTCTGGAACCGTACAGATTGTACACACCCTTATCTTCGAGAAAATCCTTTAGAGTTTTCCATGCCAGTTCATGCGTATATTCAAAAGCCTGGATGAGTCCCAGGGTTTCTAATTCCGAAAGTGCTCTGGTGCGAGATAGTTCTATTGCCTGTTCAAGTTGCCATAGAGCTTTTGTAAAATGTTTGAACCTTTGTATCCAGCGAATATCTGGTGAGTTCATGCCAGCGTATCACCTTCCAGGTTTCGTCGGTATGGATGTAGTGCAGCACGAAACTGCGTGACCATCAGGTTTCTGGTGATACGGTTATGGGTAGCAATCAAATTCCAGTTTGTCACGTTAGATGAATTCGCCCTGTGCGACCACAATACTCTTCCCGCCAACGAAGATATTAATATCATTGCCATGTTGCTCTGCTCTCAGTAGTAAAAGTGAAGGTCGATTGATTTCGTAGCCTTGCTCACTGCGAATATTGATACTATCTTTGCCAAAATAGCGATACTTTACCAGATACCCAGCCAGGCATCCGTTTGCACTTCCTGTTGCCGGATCTTCGGGGACACCATAATAGTCGGTAAAAACCCTGACACTGATATGGTTGTCTGGATTGTGAGTCTCGGGACAAAAGACAAGAATAGCTTTCGCGGCGGTGTTTGCTATAAAAGAAAAATATTTGTCTTTGTTGATCTTCACCTTCTTTAAGGCTGTGATAGTTTTTAATGGCACAATAAAGAAGGGAAGACCGGTAGAAACTTCCTGGATCGGAAATCGTTCGTCTAGTTCGGAAGGGTTTATATTAAGGATACCGGCGATCATTTCCGGATCATGCTGGTGTCCAAAGACCGGTTTCATCTGTTGCATCCAGCTATACCCGTCTGTTTGACATGTCACGGGGATTTGGCCCACTTTTAAGTTGAGAATGATCTGGTCGGTGGTACGTTGAAGAATATATGTATTGATAATATGCGCAGTGCCTAGAGTGGGATGGCCTGCAAAAGGTATCTCTTCTGCAGGGGTAAAAATTCTAACATCAAAACCACCATTACGTGGTCGGTCTGATACAATAAATGTGGTTTCCGAGAAATGCATCTCCTGGGCAATGTGTTGCATTTCATCATCGGAGAGCGTTCCTGCTTCGCGAAATACTGCAAGCTGGTTTCCTGTATATTTGTGTTCAGCGAAGACATCAACAATGTAGAATGGTAATCTTCTCACTGCTTTCTCTTTTCATTTATTGATAGTAATGTTGTCACACTGGTAGCTGGTGGTGTATCGGCTCCTTGCTTCGATTATACATCATAAAAAGGAGGAGCTGCGAATGTGCCGCTCCTCCGCTGAAACAGGTGTGTGATTTGATAGAGATGTGATCTGACACGTTGTTGTTAGCGGATTACCATCGGTAAGTAGACCGATGCGATACTGACCGGTCGCCAGCTTGCTTCAAGGCTCACGCCATCGGTTGTGATGGGGCCGGTTGCGCCACTGGCTATCTCCAGCCACCAGATGTCACTCTGACCGTTTGCCTGTTCGAGGGTATAAGCGAGATACGCACCGTTCGGTGACCAGCTTATCGATCTGACGGAGCGACCATGGTCGGCAAAGAGCACCTGACGCGGCAACGCGAGATTGTCGCGATCATATACCATAATAGCGGTAACCCGTTCGCTCGCATCTGCCGATGGACTCACTGTGTCGCGCACGACGGCAAAGCGTCTGCTATCAGGTGACCAGACCGGTTGGGTTTCGCGTCCGCCCGCTAGCAACAGTTCCGGCGTCGGTGAAGATGATGTTGCGACTACTTCCCATATCCCGCTGGTTCGTCCGCCAAAATGTTCAAACAAGACCCGGCCATTGCGATTGGCGGTAGGTCTTACTGCTGCTGCGGCCAGTGTGGGGGGAAAGGTGTTATTTGGGCGTGCCGGAGCGACATGGATATTGGCCGCACCACCTGTCACCTGCCCATTGCAGAACTGGTTAAAACCAACGATGTCGAAGACAAGCTGATCGGCTGACAACCAGGCCAGATGATTCACACGTGGTATCTGAGATGGCACCTCGCTTTGGCCTGGCACGCCGACAAACGGACAACGCGACCCCTTCTGGCTCTGCGTTTGAAATACCTGTTGTCCCCCACCACCATTTGCATTGAGAACGGTGATGGCTGAGGCCAGCAGGTTATTTTGCGGATCAGGGTCGGGCACCGGCCAGGGCCAGGTATTGTAGTCAACCACAGCAATCCGCTGCCCATCAGGTGACCAGACCGGATTGCGCACATTGTTGAGTAAACCGCGGTAGAGCAGTGTACGGTTTCCGCCATCGGTATCCATCCGGTAAAGGAACCGGCTATCACCTTCACGTCGAATCACAGCCAGTGGGCGACTGCCATCGCCGCGTAAGGCCGGCGGCAGCGGTGAGGCACGAGTACGCTGGTCAGCGGCTACCACCCGGACATCATCAACGAGCAGATAGGCGGTTTCTTCTGTGGGAGCATCACTCTGAATAACAATGGAGAAGAAGAGTGTCTGGCCGCGTACCCGATCCAGGTTCTCTCCAGTCAGGACAGTGCGATAAAGTTGCCAGCCGGGAGGGAGATCGGTGGCAAATGAACCAAGCTTCACACCACCAAGACTCGGATCGAACTGGTAGAGACCACGTGCCAGGAACATATCGACTGCTGTACCGGCAGCAGCGCGGTACCAGAAGGAAACAGTCACTGCTGGTGCGTTGGCCGGAATACTCAATTGTTGTTGCAATATCTGTTTAGGGGTAGTCAGATTGGGCAACTGCGGACAACCGCTCCCGTCGGCGTCAATCCCTAACGCAGCAGCATAACGACCGGCGTACACGAATTCTGAACCGCTAACCTGCGCATCCACCAGACCGACATTTCCGCATCCTGCCCAATTGATAGCCCCCTGCTCAAATCCACCATCCTGGATCAGATTTTGCGGTTGTCCCTGAGCGATAGAGAACGTCGCTACCAGGAAAAGGATCACACCGGTAAACAGAACGAGGGATGCTGGCAAACGATACATCACGATACCTGCCTTACGAGGAGAATGCCTGTATAAACGATTCCGCCACAGAACTGGTAATGCACTGCTTGCTGTAGACGCTACTGGCAGAGATACGGTATTGATGGTGTCTCAGCTTACAATATGTTTTGCGATGGATTTAATGCTTAGATAGTGTCTGATAGCGTTACTCCGACTACGTTGATGAGATAAATCGTGAATTAAGGATCGTGAAATGCGAAGTTTGTTTGCGATATTATCTCTTGTCATTATTTTATTCAGTCAAATCACGGGAAGTCAAGTAATGTGAACAAAATGAAATGTGATTTATCAGATGAATAAATGATTAAAAGCGTCATGCTCTCTTGTTAAACGCGAAAATTGTCGATGTTGAACGATGATGAAAAGAAGTGCTCTCCACGTACCTGATAACATCCATCGACAGATATCCACTTGCCGAACCTGCCCATCACGGCTACAATACAGAGCATAACGCGGCGCTGCGGTCTTTGTCCGCTGTGGAGCAGGTTCATGTCCGAATTACGGCAAAATATCGCTACTCGTGAATGGGTTATCATTGCCAGCGAACGTGCCCGTCGTCCAAATTCGTTTACCGAACATCGTCAGCAACTGTTGACCGCCGAGCGACCTCAGCACGATCCTCAATGCCCCTTCTGTGTAGGCAATGAAGAACTCGACCTCGAAGTTGATCGCTATCCGATCACCGGGCCTTGGCAGGTGCGGATTGTTCGCAACAAGTATCCGGCGCTGCACGGTGATAGGCCGCTTGTACGTCACTTCGAGGGTGTACGGCGTAACATAAGTGGTTATGGTTACCACGAGGTATTGGTCGAGCATCCACACCACAATACCACGCTTGGTCTGATGACCCATGCTGAGGTGCGGCTGGTGCTGGCAACCTATCTTAGCCGGGGACTGGCGATGAGCAGTGATCCCCGGATTGAGCAGGTGGTGATCTTCAAAAACCACGGTGAACGGGCTGGGGCCTCGTTGCCACATCCGCACAGCCAGCTCATGGCCGTTCCGGTTGTGCCTGCTGATGTGCGCCACCGGATCGAAGAGGCACGTCGTTTCTTCGACGATACCGGACAGTGTGTCTTCTGTACAATGCTGGCCGACGAACTGGCGCAGCGGGAACGGATCGTCTACGCCAATGATGATTTTGTGGCTTTTGTTCTCTACGCTGCTTCGTCACCATTTCATATCTGGGTCTTGCCGCGAAAACATCGTGCCAGCTTTTTTCACATTGCCGAGGCGGAGCTTGATGGTCTGGCTGATGTTGTCCGTGAGGTGTTTCATCGCCTCTACTATCGGCTCAACGATCCCGATTTTAATCTGGTATTGCGCTCAACTCCGGCCAAAGAAGCAGAGAACGGCTACTTTCACTGGTACCTGGCAATTGTTCCCCGCCTTTCGTATATGGCCGGCTTTGAGCTGGGCAGCGGCATCTTTATCAACCCCAGCATTCCCGAAGCCTGTGCTGCATTTCTGCGTGAGTAGCTGTGCCTGATAAATCTTCGTCAACATCGTTAGTAAAATCGAGTACAATGACGTTTAACTATATGGAATATTGATTGATCTGATTTGGAAGGGTTTCAATCATGGCTGGCGCATTTCCCCTCAGTGATGATACCGTCAAAGCACTTGCGCCGTGCAATTTGCCTTTTCTCCGTCGTGATCCATTTGTCCGCAGTAGTAGTAGCCTGAGTATTTCTGAACTACCGCCGTCGCTGCAAGACCTGGTACGACGTTTATACGACACCTTGCTGAGGATTTACAGCAGTTTTGTTCAGAAGCGCCACGTTGATCACAGTCATTTGCTTCATTTGCTTGGCGAAACCGGCTGGCACGATTTGCTCAACGAATTGCGCAATATTTCGCTTGAACAACGCGACTCAACATTGAGCCAGGTTATCCACGATGTGCGTGGTGGATCGTTGCAGGCACTTGTATTGCAGTTGCAATTGCTCGAACTGGCGCAACACCAGCCAGTTGATACCGAGCGTATCTACCTCTTAACACGTGATCACCTCAAGATTATGCGCAATTGCCTTCCCGACCTCGACCCGGTACGCACTGCTCGTGACATCGAATTACGTGAGCACGGGGTTGATCTGTTGCTTGAGAAGTGGCAACAGGCAGACTATCGCCTGCCTGATGGGACGGCGAGTGTGATCGTTGATGCCCGCTACAATGGGGTGGTAGCCGACCGCTGTGTTGAGTTCTCTGCACTTGATCGGGTGCTGTACAATCTTGTGAACAATGCGACACGCCATAGTGCCGATCAGCGGGTGATGATTGGCATCTTTCCCATTTTAGAGTGCGAGTCGCCATCGTTGCGGCTAGTGGTTGCCAATCGCATTGATCCTGTGCAGCATTCAGCCCTCGTGCAGCGCTTCGGGCAGCAATGGAGTGATCTCTTCCGCGGCGGTTTCACATTTAGCAGCGGTGGTCAGGAAGGTCATGGCTTCGGTCTGGCCATTTGCGCCGAGCTGGTTGCCAATGCCTATGGCCTTAGTAACGGAGCTGCTGCGATCAATGGTGGTTACGTCGGCGCTCGTCCACACGGTGATCTTTTCGTTGCCTGGGCACACTGGCCAATTGCAGCGCCCTAAATCCTTGCAGGAGGGGAAACTACCTGCTATACTGATAGCCAGGTAGTTTCCCTTTCCTGGACAGAAATCTATTCCTCATGGACGAGATCATTGACCTCGAATTCAGTCTGCGGAGCATTGGCAATGCAGGCTACGCGGTGACACTCTCATACGCTGATCCTGACAGTGATGCTGATGTACGCATTGAACGGGGCAATGTTGATCGTCCAATCCAGTTTGATTTCAACCGTCTGCGTGAACTAAATACCGACCCGGTGGCATACGGCACTGCGTTGGGCACAATGCTGTTGAGCGATCCCGATCTACTTGCTCAATTTCAGGCCGCCCGTGCAATTGCGCGCCGTGGCCGGCGTCCGCTCCCCATCCGTTTTCGCCTCTTCATCGCGCCAAGCGCTGCCGAACTCCATGCGTTGCGGTGGGAAACGCTCTGTATGCCTGATGGTGAGCCGTTGCTGATGGGGGAAGAGGTCTATTTTTCGCGTTACCTGACCAGCAACGATGTGCAGCCGATTCGTGCTCGTTCGCGCAATGCGCTGCGGGTATTGATCGCCATTGCTAATCCCCATGGCATCGAGCGCTTTGGTCTGGCACCGGTTGACGTTGCGGGTGAACTCGCTCGGGCACGTGCCGGCTTTGCCCATTTTGACATTGTTGAATTGGTTGAACCCGGTGCTGCAACACTTGAACAGATCATCTCTACCCTACGCACTTCTGCTCGTAAAGGGCAGCCGTTTGATGTGCTCTACGTCGTGGCACACGGAAGTTTTGTCGAGGGAAATACGTACCTCTGGCTGGTGAAACCGGACAATACCTTTGATCGGGTTGATGGTTCGTCGTTCTGTCAGCGGTTGCGCGAACTTGCCGAACGTCCGCGCCTGGTGATGCTGATTGCCTGTCAAAGTGGTGGTGGCATGACGACCGACAATGGTGCGCTGGCAGCAATTGGGCCGCGTCTGGCCGAAGCCGGTGTACCTGCGGTGGTCGCGATGCAGGGCAATGTCTCGATGCGTTTAATCGAGCGTTTTATACCGGCATTCTGCCAGGAATTGCAGCATCACGGGATGATCGATGCGGCGATGGCTGTAGCCAGGGGCACTGTCCGTGATCTCCCTGATTTTTGGATGCCGGCTCTCTACTCGCGCTTGAAGAGCGGTCGTATCTGGTATGTGCCCGGTTTTGCCGATGAACATGAAACGGCAGAGAAGATCGAAGCTCTCGCCAGTTATATGGCCGATGGGCTGTGTACGCCGATTATCGGCCCGGAACTGGCCGAGACCCGTTTGGGTACCAGTCGGGCCATTGCCCGCATGTGGGCTGAACGGTATCGCTATCCAATGGAGAGCTACGAAGGCGAGCAGTTGGCGTATGTCGCGCAATTTCTCTCGATCAAACACGACTACCGCTTCCCCCGCCGCTCGTTGGTTGAAACATTGCGCCAGTTGTTACTTGATACGTATGGCGACACGCTGCCCGATCTCGCTCAGCTCGATCTTCAGCAGATGTATAGCCTGATCGGTCGCCACGAGCGGGAACGCGATCCGCACGATCCGTACCGTGTGCTGGCGGCACAACCGTTGCCTGTGTACATCACGGCCAATGCCTCGAATATGCTGAGTGATGCGTTGATCGAAGCCGGCAAGCAGCCGGTTATCGAACTGTGTCGTTGGAACGAAGACCTGGATCACTTGCCGTCAATCTTCGAGCGCGAGCCGGATTATCGGCCATCAGCCGAACGCCCGCTGGTCTTTCATTTGTTTGGTAATTTTGATCAGCTCGAAACGCTGGTGTTAACCGAAGATGATTACTTCGATTTTCTCATCAACATTTCGGCAGAACGCGAGCGCATCCCTGCGATTGTCCGTGATGCGCTGGCCGATAGCGCACTCCTCTTCTTGGGCTTTGAGCTAGAGGATATAGGCTTTCGTACCCTGTTTCATAGTTTGATTAAACCATTACGCGGTGGATCGCGGCGACGGCGCTACGTGCAAATCGCCGGACAGCTTTTGCCACGCGAAGATCAGGTCTTGCAGCCTGATCGGGCGATTCGTTATCTGGAAGCCTATTTTCAAGATACCGCAGCGATCAGTATTTTCTGGGGTAGTCCACGCGATTTCTGTACAGCGCTGGCCCTGCACCTTGTTGAGAGTGACCGACCTCGTCGTCGGCGTGGGTTCTAGGATATGTTACAGCAAAACCCCTATCTTGGGCCACGGGCTTTTACCCGCGAACATCGGTTGTACGGTCGCGATCGCGAGGTGCGTGACCTGACCAGCCTGCTTGTCGCTGAACGAATTGTCTTGCTCTATTCACCGTCAGGTGCCGGCAAGAGTTCGCTGATCCAGGCTGCACTGATTCCAGCACTGGAAGCACGTCAGTTTCGGGTCCTGCCGATTGTACGGGTTGGTCTGGCATTGCCGGACGATATACCCCCCGGTGTTAATCGCTATCTGGCGGCTGCTGCACTCTCAATTGGTGGCGACGAAGCTATCGACCGGTCGCTGGCCGATCTGATCGTGCCGTCCGATCAATCGGAGATGGACGATACCGTCATCATTTTCGATCAATTTGAAGAACTGCTCACCGTCGATCCGCTTGATCGGGCAGCGAAGGTAGCATTTTGCCAGACAATTGGTGATCTGTTGCGCAAGCACCGGAATGTGTGGGCGCTCTTCGCAATCCGCGAAGACTACCTGGCACCGTTAATGGAATATGCCTACTTGCTGCCGTCGCGGTTTCGCACAACCTTCCGGCTCGATCTGCTTGGCCCGGAAGCGGCACTGGCTGCCATTCGTCAGCCGGCCCTGGCGTTGGGGGTTGAATTCGATCAGGTGGCTGCTCAAACACTGGTTGATGATTTGCGCCGGTCGCGCGTTCAACTTGTCTCCGACCAGATTGGCACGATGCTGGGGAGTACGGTGGAACCGGTGCAGTTACAGGTGGTCTGTTATCGACTCTGGCAACGCCTGTTTCCCGATGGTGCGCCGACAGGAGCTGTTATCAATGCCGCTGCACTACGCACGGTGGGGTCAGTTGATGCTGCCCTGGCCGATTACTATGCCGAACGAGTAGCGGCGGCAGCGGCAACCAGTGGTGTGCGCGAGCGGGTGATTCGTGATTGGTTTGATCAACAGCTCATCACTGCAACCGGCATTCGCAATCAGGTCTTGCGCGGCGAAGGTACAACCGCCGGTTTACCCAATCAGGCATTGCTGCCCCTGATCGATGCCTATCTTATCCGGGCTGAGCAGCGACGCAATTTTATCTGGTATGAGCTGGCTCATGATCGGCTCATCGAACCGGTTCGCCAGAATAATGCGGCCTGGCGTGAGCAGTTGAGTCCGTTTCAACGTCAGGCTGCGCTGTGGGCAGCAACTGACCGTCCAGAAAGTCTGTTGCTCCACGATGATGATCTGGTGGCAGCCAGAAATTGGGTGGCGGCCCATCCTGAACTGGTCGAGCAGATTGATGAAGAGTTTCTTGCTGCCTGTCTGGCGCGGCAGGCTGAGATTGATACTGAACGTCGTCGTGAGCGTTTGATCAAACAATTAGGAGTTGTATCGGCAATCCTGGCAGTGGTTATGTTCATTGCAGCAGCCGCTGCTTTTTTTGCTTATCAGGAAGCTGAACGACTCTCGCGGTTGGCTCGTATCCGTGAATTGACGGCAGAGGCGGCTGTGAACCTGTCCGTTGATCCACAACTGTCATTGTTGCTGGCCCGGCAGGCAGTTTTGATACAACGAGAACGTGAAGAGCCGGTTGATCTCGGCGCAATGGCAATGCTCTACCGCGCACTGGCTACCTCACGGGTGCGAGCAACGTTTGATCTGGGCGCACCGGTGACCGCGCTGGCAGTCAGTCAGAATGAGCGCTGGTGGGCGGCAGCGGTGTCGCCTGCTGATGATCTGGCTGAGGTTGTTCTGGTGGAACGGTCTACCGGTCAGATGCAACGTTTAGCGACCTTCGCAATCAATGTCTCGGCCATCGCCTTTAGCCCCGACGGCGCGAAACTCGCTGCGGTCACCTGGGATGGCACCATTCTGATTTGGAATACGCTCAGTCCTGATCAGCCAGAGCGGTTGTGGCATCCGCTGGCTACCCAGAGTATCCCACCGGATGATCCGCTGGCAGTGCGGTTCCTCGCGGTGGCATTCAGTCCTGATGGGCAGACGCTCTACACGACGGGCTACGATGGCTGGTTACGACGGTGGGACTTAGCAACCAGGCGGCAGATCGTGATGGGCGGAATCGAAGGTGTTCCACTGCGTAGCCTGACTATCGATCCGGCTGGTGTGCGGATCGCTGCTGCCAGTCAAGAGGGGCAGGTGCTGATCTGGCGCATGCGCGATGGAGAACTGGTTGGACGCGCAGTACTCAGTGGGCAACCGATTGCGGCGCTGGCGTACACACCGGCAGGTACGCTGGCCCTCATTGAAGAGACACGGCTGATCGAGACGAATGGTGAGGATAGCACGGTATTAACGACCTTCGGCACGCCCCTGAACGATCTCAACCTCAGCCCGGATGGTTTTCTGGCCCTGGTTGCGGCCAACGATGGCAACGAGTATGTGATCAGTTTAAGTAACGGCAAGATTATCACCGTTCTCCGTGGTCATACCGACCAGATCAGCCAGACCCGCTGGCTGCCCGGTGGGCAGGAGGTGGTGACGGCATCATTCGATGGGACGGTGCGTTTTTGGGATGTTAGTGATCTTCAGTGGTTTGCCCCAACTGCACTGGCCGCCGACCCTCAACGTGGATGGGTAGCCGTAGGCGGTGAGAATGGTCGGATCGCCCTCTTCACACGTCCCAACACCCCGGCTCGTCCACTCCTTCATCATACCGCAGCTATCGAGATGCTGGCGTTTAGTCCCGATGGGCGCTGGCTGGCTGCTGCCGGTGCTGATGCACAGGTGAGTGTCTGGGACGTTGCGTCTGGTCGCCTGCAAGCCGTCATTGAACACCGGGCGCGCGTGCGCAATGTGGCTTTTAGTGCCGATGGCAGCCTCTTGTTAACCAGCAGCCGGACGCAGGCATTGCTCTGGCAGTGGCAACAGTCGGTAACCCGTCCGCTGACAATGCTCGATCTGAGCGATCGCTTTGAGACGGTGATCACCGGCGCTGCTCTACATCCAACCCAACCCCTGCTGGCGATTGTTACCCGTGATGGGCTAGTGATGGTGTGGAACTATCGGACTGCCCAGACACTGGTTAAGACTGTCGATGAGCGGGCTAATGGCCAGGTTCGCTTTAATCCGCAGGGCACAGTTGTGGTTAGTGAGTCGAATGAGGGAATCATCCTCGTGCGTGACAGTGCCACGTTGAATCAGCGCGATTTTCCGGCGTCTCATCGCGGAGGAATTGCCGATTTTGCATTTGACCCCAGTGGTACACTGATTGCAACCGCAGGCTTTGATCAAACAGTGAAAATCTGGCAGTTTGCCGATGGGATTGAGCAGATGCGCATGGGGGTTGATGGCTTGCCGGTGGCAATCGGGTTTAGCGGCCCGCGTGAACTGGTCGCCGTCAGTGCGAATGGGAGTGTTATTCGGTTACCGCTCAATCTGGATACAGCGCTTGATCTGGCTGTAATGCGTAGTCGTCGTCCCACTGCCGATGAGTGTGTACGTTACCAGCTTGCGCGCGAAGACGCTTCGCTTTGTCAATGACCGTTATCTGATCTGGGCATTCACGTTTATCTGCTGTTGTTTCTGCCGGGTATGCACTGTGCTGACATCGTGATTGGTCAGTGATGATCGAACCGACTGTCGTTCTTTGCAGCAACATACGTGTTACCGCAATCGGCAGTCGCCACCACAAAACCATAGGGGGGCCTATGTCACGAGCGTATATAATGCTATGCCTGTTGCTCATTGCCGGTATTGTCGGTAACACGCCGCTACCGGTTCGTGCTCAAACCGAAACCGGACCACTCCAACAGATCTGGCAATCAGCGGCCAGTGATGAGTATACGAGTGTTGCTGCATTCGATATTGATAGCGATGGTGATGATGATCTGGCCGTTGGTCGGCGCAACTTACCGACTCAGATCTGGCGCAACGACGGATTGGACAGCACAGGTCAACTTATTCTAACACCGATCTGGACGTCGCCGAATGCTAATGAAACCGTTGATCTGGCCTGGGCTGTCACTGACAGTGGGACGATTCTGTTAGCAGAAGCGAATTACGATGACCCTCTATTCGTATATCGGGTAGATTTGGTTTCCAGTGGGGTGGCGGTCAATGTGCAATTTACCACCCCAAACCTGTTCTCACAGACGATCCTGTGGGGGTATCTCGACGGTGATAACGATCCAGACCTGCTGATTGGTACCGAAGCGGGTTCTATTTATTACTACCTCGACGATCAAATCCTGGCCGGTGTGCCGAATACGTTGCAGGAAGCTGTTCCGGCAGGGTTCACCACCGTCAGCATGGCCCTGGCCGATATGGATAGTGACAATATACCCGATTTAGTGGTTGGTTTACGAGGTGGGCCAACTCACATCTTTGGCGGCGTATCAGCCGCGCCCTTCTTCGGTTCGGCCCCAATTTGGGTCGATGATATAGTGAATACGAACACCCGTGCCGTCATTACCGGCGATTTTGACAACAACAGTAAACCCGATCTGTTCATCGCCGGCGTGCGTGAAAATGTGCGCCTCTATCTTCATCAGTCAGATATGCCGCTGACACTGGCTTTGTCATGGGTGACGAGTCAGCGGATCAATGCGGTTGCTGCTGTTGCAACTGATTACGATGGTGATGGTTTCATCGATGTTGCACTCAGTAGTGAACCACGAAGTGATGTAATACAGACGCTACCCATCGGTGAACATCTGCTGCGGAATAATGGCAGTGGTGGTTTTACCCTGGTCTCCACGCTTGCGAATCGGGCAACGAATCGTAGCCGACTGGCGTGGGGGCAGATGGCGGGGTCAAGTACTCCTGACCTGGTGGTCGTTCGGTTGAATGCGCCGGCCCGCGTCTATCGCAATCAGCTCAGTGGGGCAGTGCAGACAGTGGTTACCGGGGCTGGTGGGGCGCCGGCCCACGGTGCTCTCTTCTTCCGCCAGCCCGCCGGTAGTACTGCACTGGCCGAACCCGTTCTTGTTGATGATCGGCCATTACGAGCTGATGCGAGTGGCAATGCTACGTTGACCGGGTTGGTGAATGCGGGTGACGATGTGGCTGTTCTGCAGCCTATTGGTGAGTTGGTCTCCTATACCAGTACCCATGCTCCAATTCCAATTGCCTCTGATCGCACCGATCTGATCACAGCAACCCTGTCGATTACGCAGACCGGGATTATTCAGTTCATTGACTCGGTCATTATTACAGGCACGCACACCTATTTTAGCGATCTCTCAATGACCCTGATCAGTCCTTCAGGAACAGTCGTGCGTCTGGTTGATGGATCTTGTGGTGACAATAATGGTTTTGCGATTGCGGTCAGCGATACCATCGCCGGCAATAATTGTCCGCCTACTGGAGGCGCACAGTTTCAGGCCATTGACCCACTAGACGAACTGCGTGGTGAGCCGATTACCGGTGACTGGCGACTGGTTATTGCCGATAACTTTCCCTTCGATGGCGGTACACTCACCGCCTGGAGTCTTCGCCTTCTGGTCAACGATAGTCCGCTCTACTACACCAATATCGTTCCTGGCGACCCGCCAACACTGACCACCCTCAGCGATGCGGGTGTCAATGCGGTCAATGTCAGCCCTGATAACCCTCTTCTCCTCTTCGATATCGATGTCTCGCTTGAGTGGGATGCGCGCAATGATACCGGTTACATGGCCCAATTACGCACCGATCTCCGTCGTGCCTCGGAGCTGCTCTACGATTGGACAAATGGCCAGGTCGCGCTGGGGCGGGTCAGAATCTTTCACAACCGTGAACGCTGGAATCTGGCCGATGTGCGGATCTACGCGACGAATCGCTTGCGGCCGAACTCGGATCGAGGTGGCATTGTTCAACAGACCACAATTACTACCAATGCTCTGGGAGAAGAGGTGGTCTTTTATCCGGGACGGGTTCGCATTGGGGCAACCTGGAATCAGTACGGTGCCAGTCGCGGTGCTGTGGGTGAGGACTGGCCACGGGCATTGGCGCATGAATTGGGACACTATTTACTCTTCCTGTCTGACAACTATATCGGTTTTAGCGAGGTTGACGGTCGGCGCGTGCTGGTTGGGGTTGAGAGCTGTCCAGGCGCAATGAATAATCCCTACCGTGAAGAACAATCGGAATTTCATCCGCTTGCCGGGTGGACGACCAATTGTCAACAAACGCTTTCGCAGCTTGAAAATGGCCGTGCTGATTGGGAGACAATTGTTGCCTTTTACCCGGCGTTAGCCGCACATCGTCCGACAACCTTCAATGAGATAACCGGCCCTAACACGCTGCCGGCGCAGCTCACCGAAGTGATTGAAATGCCACTAGCGGGTTCGCCGCGCACACTCCGCCAGTCTACGTTCAGTCTGCTGCAGGAAACTGACGAAGGTACAATCCGCCTTCAACCTGACCGCAGCGCACGTGGTATCCTCTTTACCGATGATGATGGCAATGGGACAATTGATCGACTGATCGATCTCGGTGCTCCGGTGCGCGATCAGCTCGAAGCACGCGGTGCGCGAGCGGGTGATCGTCTCTGCCTGTTTGAGCTGGCGGTACGGCGGTTCGGCTGCGTCGAAGCGCTGGTGAGTGGTCAGACAGCGCTAACTGTTACCGAGCGATCTGACTGGCAACCAGACATCCGGATCGAACCGATTGATGGTCAACGGATTCGGGTGATCGTGCGTGCAGAGGGTATTACTGCTCCCTTACGTGCTCGCCTGTTCCCACTTGATGCGCCGTCATCGGCTACCGTCACTCTAACTGCTAGCGCTGGAGTAGCACAGGCTGAGATAACTGCCCCGACATTTTTCGAGCAGGCGCTGCTCCACCTGTGGGTTGATGAGACGGCACCACGGCGCGAGGCCATCACCGATGTCAATCTCTACTTCTATCCAGCGGATACCCCGCGTCTGGCTGCCGATCAATCACCAGTCCCTCAGCAACGACGACCGTGCAATCCACGGCGGCAAACCTGTCCAAACGATGCTCCGGCGTCACTCGATGGCCAGGCGATGATATACGACCTTGATGGTGTCTTTGGACCGGGTGATCTGCTCTCATTTCAAGCGGCTACTCGTGCACCGGCTACACCACCGCCGTGGAGCGAGCAGGTCGGATCGGGCTACTGGCTGAATGGCGTAACTGCAACAGACCTGACCGGCTTCTCGATCAATTTGAGCTACGACGAAATCAGTTTGCCACCCGGAACGGCCGGTGGGTTGAGTATGTTCAAATATGATCCAACCAGCCAGGCATGGCGTGAAATTGTTGTCTATCGGCGCGATCTCGAACGGCGCGAGCTGGCCGGTGATGCGGCCGGGGCAGGACTGTACACCTTATTAACAACGCTGCGCCCGGCAGCCGGCTGGAACCTGCTGGCTTATCCGTGGTCGGGTGAAAGTGTGCCGGTTGCGTTCAGTCGTCTTCACGTCGATAGTCGTCATTATCGCATTGTATACGGTTATGACGAAGTGACCAATAGCTGGCGTCGGTACGACCCAACGGTTGCCCCTGCCTTTGATACTCTGGTGAACACACTCACCAGCCTGACCTACGGTCGCGGCTATTGGGTTTTTGTGACTGATGATGGGGCAACCGGAACCGCTTCATTGACAGGTGGTGCCACCCTGCAATCGGCACTGCCGCAGCCGCCAACAACCTACTACGGCTATATTGCACCATTGGGTACGACAACGTTTGCCCCCGGTCAGACCGTAGAAGCATTGATCAATGGTGTCGTCTGTGGCAGCGCCCAAACGCGATTAGTAAACAATCAAGTTGCCTACGTCATCGACGTGGCTGCGGCCCAACCCGGCAGCGAAGGGTGTGGGATGGCCGGTCGGCAGGTAACCTTCCGCGTCAACGGCATGACTGTGCGAGGTTCGGCATTGTGGGGCGCACCGGGAGCGCAGCGCCTCGATCTCAATCCGACAGTCTGGGTGCCACTCCTGCAACGTGAAGTAGTGTGCCTGGTAGCGTGTCGGTAGTTGGTTGAGGAGATAGGAGAGAGAAGATAGTAGATAGGAGGTAGGAGAGAGAAGGTAGGAAAAGCATAATTTTAGAACTTATTTCGTAAAAGCTGTGCTGTGGTGCATCCAGACTGTCGCACAGACGCATAAACGCTTGCCAATCGTCAATGACAGCATATAGTCCAATCACGCGTTGGATTGGTTGCCTTGCCCGCTCGTCATGCGCGTGTTGCAGAGTTTGGAGTATGGCTGCCATGCTCCCGCAGCAGCCGTGTTCACGATCCGGCACGTGTCACGCTGGTGACCCTGCTGGTTACGGGGAGGCTGGGTGCGCTCGTCACAATTATGGGATCGGTCAGTAATGAATGATATAACTTCTAGTAGGTGTTTTTTGAAATAGGTTCTAGTCCCTTCGTGGGTGTAGTTCTCGCTCAGGATTGTCTGTGTCGTGTCGTTTGGAGTTCGACAGCCACGCTGCCACGTCTGGCGTGCTCTATGCCGGGTGCGTATCACCCTGGTTTCCGGCATATCTGATAGCATAGAAAATCCGCTACGATGCCAACACCTTACTCTCATATTGCGACCACCTACCTGCGGCTCGTCGGTGTCACTCCTGATAGTCCTCCAGTACGGGGATGACACTGTTTATTCGATCACCCCACGTCCATCAGGGTCGTACCATTGATCTGTATAGACAGATCGTTGCGGAGGTGACGGATTGTAGGGGTGGGTTCCGAACCCGTCCCTACGCCATATCCGGTGCCGGACAGTGATGCACTGGATCACTCAAGATGATATAAGAGCGTATGAGGGGGATAGAGTTTAGAGACGTCTTGAACGCCCTTACCCTCATACTGCCGCCCCGACCGTGCTCACGCGCAGGTGCGTGGTGGAGTGGTGTCACTGCTGGTGATGACGATAACGTGCGGTTGTGTTGTGCGCAACGGGTCTGACAATCCGTGAACCAGTAGGGGCGGGTGCCAAACCCGCCCCAGGTGCCAACCCGCCCCTACGCCATATCTGGTACCGGGCAGTGATGTATTTGTCGTAGACATTGCGCTGACTCATATCGCCCCCAAAGGTCGTGATCCTCTTTACAAGGATGCTTGCTTCTGATATACTTAACATTGTTAAATATCTACACGCGCTAGGAATAGGGTAACGCATGACCGAATCAGAACTGGCCAATGCCACGAATAACCCGTCAACCCTCGATGCCATCGAGCAAATGATTTTACGCATAAGCTGGCTGGCGCAGCGCCAGTTTGTGCAGTTGCTCGATGATGAGCGGTTTAACCTGACATTGACCCAGTTCTACACCCTGCTTCATCTGGCGCAAACGAACGGCGAGTGCAAGATGTCAGATCTGGCCGAAGCGACGCAGCAGTCGGCAGCGGCGCTCACCGGTGTAGTTGATCGTTTGCTTGATAAACAGTTGGTAGAGCGCACACGGCACGAGCGGGATCGTCGTCAGGTGATGGTGCAGGTCACGCCGCGGGGACTAGCCTTGATTGCTGCGATTCGTCAGGCCCGGCGCGAGCAAATCCATGCCGCACTTGGACATCTGCCGGCGGCTGATGCCGAACGCTTGCTCGAACTTCTGGAAGGGGTATTAACCGGGATGTCGCGCGTGCTCGAACGGAGTGAGACAGGACGATTGGCATAAAGGATGACATTATCGTGGTGAACGATAAGCAGGTTCGCCTGCTTGCGTTCAAGGAGCGTACTTTGTTACGGTTACCGTTTCAATTGATACCGCCACCACAAGCTGCCAGTAATGTAAGCTGGTCCCGGCTACTTTCCTATCTGCGTCCTTACCGTGGTTGGATCGTAGTAGCGCTGATCGCCATGGTCATCAGTGCCGGTTTGGGTCTGGTAATTCCGTTAGCGATTGGTCAGGTTGTTAATCTGATAACCGGCGACCAGGCATTACCGGTCGTCCAGATTGCCCAACTTCTGGGTATTGTGATGATTGGGCAACTTCTGACCGGTGTTATTCAGACCTACTGTCTAAGCTTCGTTGGTGAGCGTGTTGTCAGCGATCTACGCATTGCAGCGTATGAACATCTGCAAAAGCTCGATCTCGCCTTTTTCGAGCAGCGTCGAACAGGTGAAATCACGTCGCGCATTACCAACGACGTGACCCTTATCCAGACAACGGTGACCAATAGTCTGCCAACGCTACTGGGAGGTGTCATTCAGTTAGTTGGGGCTGTTGCTCTGATGCTCGTTGTCTCGTGGCAGCTCAGTGGTCTGGCGTTGATCCTGGTGCCGACGCTGGTGTTGATTGGGGTTTTCTTCGGTCGCTGGCTACGCCAGATTTCGACCGCCGTGCAAGACCGGCTGGCCGATGCAACCAGCATTCTGGAAGAGACGGTTGCCGGTGTGCGGGTCGTTCGCTCGTTCAGACGTGAGGACTACGAAATTACCCGTTTTCGGGCAGCGGTCGAAGCAACCTTTGCGACAGCGTTGAAGCTTGCCCGGATTCGCGCGATCTTTCAGCCGGCAATGTCGCTGGCGGTGTGGATGGCGTTGATCGGCATTCTGGCTATCGGCGGCTATCTGGTGAGCACCGGTGTGCTGACGACGGGCAGCCTGATCTCGTTTCTGTTCTACGCAGTGATGGCTGCCGGGTCAATGGGTGTGTTTGCAAGCCTGTTTGCTCAGTTGCAAGAGGCACTTGGGGCAACCACCCGGGTCTTCGAGCTGCTCGATCAGCAACCATTGGTGGCCGATGCGCCTGATGCCATTCCCTTACCGCCTGTCGAGGGGCGGATTGAGTTCCGCGAGGTGTCGTTTGCCTATCAATCGGCAACCAGCAATGGCTCGCCTGCACCGGTAGTCCTGCGCGACTTTTCGCTCACCATTGAAGCAGGGGAAATGGTAGCCCTGGTTGGGCCTAGCGGTGCCGGCAAGAGTACGATTGCCAGCCTGATCCCACGGTTCTACGACGTGAGTGCCGGTAGCGTGCTCATCGATGGTTATGATGTGCGGCGGGTCCAGATACAGTCGCTCCGGGATCAGATCGGAATCGTGTTGCAGGAAACCCAACTCTTCAGCGGCAGTGTTCGCGATAACATCCGCTATGGCCGTCTCGAAGCCACTGATGAAGAGATTGAAGCGGCTGCCCGGATGGCGAATGCGCACGAGTTCATCTGTCAATTGCCAGATGGGTACGATACACCGGTCGGCGAGCGTGGGGTGCGCTTGAGTGGCGGTCAGCGCCAGCGGATTGCCATTGCCCGGGCGATTCTGAAAAATCCGCGCATCCTGATTTTGGACGAGGCCACCAGTTCGCTCGACAGCGAGAGCGAGCGGTTGGTGCAAGAGGCCCTGGAACGGCTCATGGCCGGACGTACCAGTATCGTCATTGCCCATCGCCTGAGCACAGTGCAGCGCGCTGATCGCATTGCGGTGATCGTAGCGGGTGAGCTGGTTGAAATTGGTACTCATCACGAGCTGCTTGCCCGTGATGGTGTCTATGCCCGGTTGTACGAACGACAATTTTTGCAGCCAATACCGGCAACGGCTGCTGTGTAAATAGTGTGAGTAACGTTCCTCATAGAACGTAGGAGATAAAACTACTATGAATGAACCAATGTCTCTCTTTGACGATCTGCCTGAAGAGCAGGATGACCTGCACGAAGAGCCAGAACGCCGTCTCCCGATGGTGGTGCTCGGCGAAATGGTCATCATGCCCCATATGACCATCCCGCTCCAGGTACCGCAGGGGAAGTCGTACCGTGCGATGGAGCGAGCGTGGGAAGAAGATCGTGATGTTTTGTTGATCTTTGTGCGCGAGAATCAGCTCGAAGGATACAAGAGCAACCAGCCGCAGAATCTACCGCCGATTGGGGTTATTGCGCAGTTGCAGGAGTTTGCCAAGTTGCCCGATGGCACAGCCCGTGTAATCCTTGAAGGCCAGCAGCGGGCACAGATTATCGAAGCGATCCAGATTACACCCTTCTATCGGGTGCGTTGCCGACCAATCTTTGATCCACCGGTCGGGGGGATCGAGGTCGAAGCCCTGATGGAGACGGTGAAGCAGCAGGTTGATGAATTCGTCGAGCATCTCGGTGAGGTGCCCCAGGAGGCGGTGCAGTTTGTGCATCGCATTGATCGCGCCGGTCATCTGGCCGATATTGTGACCTGGGGGCCGGCATTCGATTTCAAGGACCGGCTTGAGATCCTCAATACGCTTGATCCGGTCGAGCGCCTGCGCAAGGCTTACCTGGTGCTGGCACGACAGTTGGAGCTGCTGAAGCTGCGCGTCAAGATTCAGCAGGATACCCGCGAGGTACTCGACCAGAGTCAGCGTGAGTATTTCCTGCGCGAGCAGTTGCGGGTTATTCGCCGTGAGTTGGGTGAAGATGAAGATGGCGATGATCCGATTGACGAGCTGCGGCGCAGGATTCACGAGATGAACGCTCCAGAGTATGTGAAGAATCAGGCGCTGCACGAGTTGAAGCGGCTGTCCCAGCAGGGGATGCACAGCCCTGAAGCAGGCGTGATTCGGACCTACCTCGACTGGATTCTCTCGCTGCCCTGGGCTGATGAGGAGTTGCCAGAGATCAGCATTACTGAGGCCAAAAAGGTGCTCGACGAAGATCACTATGGCCTCGAAAAGGTCAAAGAGCGTATTCTTGAATACCTGGCTGTGCTTAAACTGGCCGGTAATAAGATGCGCGGTCCCATCCTCTGCTTTGTCGGCCCGCCCGGTGTAGGTAAGACCAGCCTGGGGCGCAGCATTGCCCGTGCGTTGGGCCGCAAATTTGTCCGTACCAGCCTCGGTGGCGTGCGCGATGAGGCTGAGATCCGCGGTCATCGCCGCACCTATATCGGCGCGTTGCCCGGTCGGATCATCCAGGCCATGAAGACGGCTAAATCGCGGAGTCCGGTCTACATTCTTGATGAAGTTGACAAGATTGGTATCGATTTCCGCGGCGATCCAACCTCGGCATTGTTAGAGGTACTCGATCCAGAGCAGAACAACGCATTTAGCGATCATTACCTTGAATTGCCGTTCGATCTCAGTAAGGTTATCTTCATTGCCACGGCGAACCAGCTTGAACCAATCCCGCTGCCGCTCCGTGATCGCATGGAGATCATCGAGATCAGTGGCTACACCGAAGACGAGAAGATGGAGATCGCACGCGGTTTCCTGATTCCCAAGCAGCGCGAGTTCCATGGGCTGCGTGAGGATCAGATCGAGTTTACCGATGGCGCCATCATCAAGCTGATTCGCGAATACACCCGCGAGGCTGGTGTGCGTGGCCTTGAGCGCGAGATCGCCAGTCTGTGCCGTAAAGTGGCGCGTAAGGTGGCCGAACAAAGCGAAGCAACCGATGGCTCGGTGCAGAAGTTTGTGATTGATGAGGCTGCCGTGCTGGAATATCTTGGTCCCGAGCGCTTCACCTTCGGTCTGGTCGAGGAGAAAGACGAGGTTGGGGTCGCGACCGGTGTGGCCTGGACGAGCGCCGGTGGTGATATTCTCAATATCGAGGTGTTGCCGTTCAAGGGCAAGGGCCAGCTTCAACTCACCGGTCAGCTCGGTGAGGTTATGAAGGAGAGCGCGCAGGCTGCGGTGAGCTACGTTCGCTCACGTGCTGCCGACTTCGGGATTGATCCGGCGATCTTTGAAGAAACCAATATTCACATTCACATCCCAGAGGGTTCAGTCCCGAAGGATGGTCCATCCGCCGGTATTACGCTGACCACCGCGCTGATCAGTGCGCTGACCGGCACCCCCGTGCGCCGCGATGTGGCGATGACCGGTGAGGTCACTCTGCGCGGAAAGGTCTTGCCTATCGGTGGACTGAAAGAGAAGACGCTGGCCGCGCATCGGGCCGGTATTCGTACCTTTATCTTGCCGAAGGAAAACGCGAAGGATATTAGTGAACTGCCAGAAAAGGTGCGGCGGGAACTGAATCTAATCCCGGTCTCCTCGATGGACGAGGTGCTGCAAATTGCGCTGAGTCGGATGCCGACTGCAAACAATCAGGTCAGCGGGCCGCATCATCAAAATAATCGCGGTCAACCCTCGCCAACCCCAGCCGGTGCATAGGTAAAGCGTTGATGGTTCTGCGGTGACAATACAACCGCAGAACCATACTCTATTCATACCCAGGCTTTGCATATGATATTCACACCGCAGCAGTGGCAAGGCCTCAGCATGTACCCGTGATTGCCTGACCCGGTGTCGTCATGAATGCAATCCTCTGCTACGGCTCTCTTTGTGCTGACTTGCGCATCTGGTTACCCCATTGGCCGCGACAAGGCAGCGGTATCCATGCCGTGCGTACACGCTGGTTGGCCGGCGGCAATGCGTTGAACGAAGCCCGCGCACTGGTGAGCTGGGGTGTCAAGCCGCTCCTGTACGGAGACCGGTTAGGTTACGATGCCGGCGGTGATCTGGTTGCGGCTGAGTTAACCGCGTTGGGCCTGATGACCCACATCGAAAGAAGTGCGAACGTCGCAACGCCGGTATGCCATATCCTGATTACCCCCGATGGTGAACGCACGATCATTGCTTTGCGTCAACAGACGGCGGCTTCGCCACCATCAGCAGAAGTCTTAGCAACCTGCCAGATCGTTAGTGTCAGTCGCTACGGCCTCTACACCACGGAAGTCGCTACCACTGCACGACAGCTCAATCGGCTGGTGGTGGTCGGTGATGTGAGCGATCCTGCCGATCCCCTGGCTCAGGCCGCCGATGTGATTGTTACGTCGGTTGATCTGTTGGGTACCGCACCGTTTCAACGGGCAGCTGCTTTGCAACAGGTGCGTGGCGCCCCCGTCTTCATCACCGACGGCCCTCGTCCGGCTTGGGTTTTGGTTGCCGGTAGCTGGTACGAAGCAGCACCGCCTTCAACGGAGAGCAGTGATCTCACCGGAGCCGGTGATGTCTTTCGGGCGGGTGTGGTGTACGGTATCTGGAAAGGATGGGACTGGCAGGAAATCCTTCTGTTTGCTACAAATGCTGCCACGACGTTTGTCATCGAACAATCGACAGCGTGACCTTGCCTTATGAAGCGGCCATACTTCGTGTTATAATCTCTACAACCTGACAGGTAGTATCTACTACCTCTCCTGACACTCGCCAATTGCTCAATGAGTTACGAACTCTACGAACAGACTGACCAGATCATTTTACGCACCGCTCGTTATGAACTCGGCTGGTCAACGGATAGTGGCGCTCTGATCGTCTTTCGTCGTGATAATGGCCCAAATATTCTCGGTTTTGGCCCTCCGGTTGCCGGGGTTGATGTTGCTATCGGTTCGCCGACCAATTGGATTACCGCGCAGACGTTCGCGCGCTACATCTGGCATCGTTTGCAGATTCTGCCAGATGGTTACCTGCAGATGACAATTATTGTCGGTCTTGGCCCGTTCAAGGTGTTTGATCATTACCTGTTGTCTGACGAGGTGATCGAGCGCTGGATTGAGATCGAAAATGTCAGCGGTGATGAACTCCGCATGTACGGTGTACGGTTGATCATTCCTCATGTCCAGATTGGCTCGCCAGATCGCTGTACCTTTGAGGCGCCGGGCAACAGTGTTCGGCCACGTGCACCGTATACCATCGCCTGCACCCAGGATCGTAACATTCTGCCCCGTCGTTTCTTTGCGCCCGGCTTACGTGGTGGCAGTGCCTTTGAGCCGGCACCAACCCAGGGTGCCGGGGTGATGGCTCTTGTCAATTCTGATCTCGCACTGACCTTCCTCTGCTGGTACGCCGGTGATGATGAGGCGGCACTTCCATACGTGCAGGGCAGCCACACAGCAGTCTCTTTGGCCTATGAGATTGCTGTTGCCGGCTGGCTGCCCTCAGATTGGCGGTTTGCGCTGGGACGGCAGTTTTTTACTCTTACCCCCGAACCCTGGCCGGCGGCATTGGCAATCTATCGGGCATTGACGCCATTCCCCCGTCCGCCAATGCCATGGCTGCGTGATGCAATCATCTATGTCGCCGATCTGCGACAGCACGGTGGTGCTGATGGGTTGCGCCACCGTTTACCTGAACTGACAACGCTTGGGGTCGATACGCTATGTTTGTTACCGTGGCATACGGTTGGTGATCGCCCGCATCTAATCGGCGATCTCGAACAGATCGATCCGGCGTGTGGTGATCACGAGACGATCCAACAGCTTGTTGCAGCAGCTCACCAGCACGGCATGCGGGTCTTGGTAGATGTTGCCATGCAGGGTTGTGCTCCCGATTCTCGTTACCTTAACGAACACCCGGAATGGTTTGTCCGTGATGAGTCAGGGGCATTTGTGATTGGGACACCGGCAGATGTACCGGCAGTGGCGCGCCATCCCGGTGTTGCTCTTGCTACCGGTGGCTACCATTTCGACTGGCTACGCAGCGACTGGCGTCTGTACTGGCAACAATGGGTGATTGGCCAGGTTGATCACTTTGCCCTGGATGGGATACGGGCAGTGGCCCCATACAGCGCAGCGCCGGCCTGGATACGGCGGGCATCGCTACGGGCGAGTACCGGTTCTGCTTTGATGGTGCAGACCCTACAAGAGATTGCGACAGCCCGGCCAGAGCTTGCCATGATCTCTACTCTCTCCGGGCCACGGTCTGCCCAATTTGCCGGGGGATGGTTCGATTATCCCAGCCACCATATGCTCGTCCATCTGGCGATGCGCCGGATTACCCCTGCTGAGTGGTCGGCATATCAGAGAGATTATGCCGAACTCTATCCTGATACCTATCGGATTGGGTTTCTTGAATCTTTCGATACTGCCGATTGCAATCCGTTAGCCGATGGCTTACGCGGTTCACGGCTTGGTCAGACGCTCTGGGCAGTGATGCTGTTTAGTGGTCTGACACCGGCGATCTGGAATGGTCAGGAGATCGCAGATCGCACTGTCTTACCGCGCCTGTTGGCTTTATGGCGTAAAGAGCCGGCGCTTCGCTATGGGACAGTGGCTTACCAGGACCTTACGGCCGCTACTGGCGACATTATGATTATCTATCGTGAGTTTGAACAACGGCGCTTGATCGGCGTGATCAATCTGGGCGCGTTACCGGGCCGATTCATTGCCCCCCAGCCTATTGGGCGTGATCTGCTCGAAATTTCACCGTTGAGTCGGGAACGGCGCGGTATCGGTGAAGAATTGCGTCTGGCACCGTTCGGTATCTACTGCTTCGAGGGTTGACATGGTAACAAGCACGTGACCCCCAGGTGTCGCGTCCATCTTTTTCCCGCTCCCGTCACGTAACACGCGAGGATTGACTATTACCCAAACCTGCCGAACGCCTCTTGCGTGAGACCATTCATAGAAAAATTCGCTGTCAATGTCATAATAAGTTCACCCGCGTTTGATCACTCACAACATAGATGAGCGTGTTATGCCGCCTGCCTCTCTATGACCAGGATTTGATCTGCAACCGCGGCCAGATCATGTCCTACCACATCCGGCGGTGGAGCCAATGGGTCGAGTACCATACCTGGACGGGCGACAAAAGCAGCGGCACAACCGGCACGCAAGGCTCCTGCTACGTCCCAGGCATGGGCGGCAATCAACCGTACCTGATCCATTGCCACACCCAGCCGATGAGCCGCCATCTGATACACCTCCGGCGCCGGTTTCAAACGGCGAACTTCCTCGACCGACAGACGCACCTCAAAGAAGTCACGCAGGCCGGCAAAAGCAAGTTGAGCCTCGGCCAGTTCGACATTTGAATTCGTGAGTGTTGCCAGCCTGATCCCGTTGGCCTGCAAGCGTTCGAGTGCCGGTTGTACATCGGGATGCGGAGGCAGTTGCCGCATACCAGCCAGAATCTGTTGCCGACCGCTACTGCTCAGCTTTACACCACGGCGTGCGGCTGTCATTGTCAGTGCGGCATCGCCAATCTGCGCGAATGGAACATAGCTTCCCGTAATGGTGACCACCATTGCCAGGTGAATCACCTGCTGAAACCACTCGTGCCGCACGCCAGGGTCGCCAAACGCCTGCTCAAACATAGGATCGAGGGCACGCAGGTCGAGCAAGGTCTCATTCACGTCGAAGACACAAACACGTGGCATAGCAGTTCTCCTGTTTGATAGTAGATGCATATTATACAGCCTCGGATACGGCTGCCCTGAATGGAACGAATTGCTGTGGGTGTGCGTCATACCAGTAAAGCACCACGTCTGAACTGCAAAGGACTGCTTATGCGAGCATTGCTTGTCATCTTGATCGGAGTGTTTCTTTTGGTAGCCTGTGGGACGGCAACCGGCTCTCTGCCTGCGCAGCCCTTGCCGCCGCCCGGTCAGCCATTTCGCACGCAGCCGCCGGCGGCGACGCGCGATGCATCCCTGCCAGCACCGACAGCAACCATATTGTCGGAAGAAACTGCTCAACCACCACCGGCCCCAGTTGTGCTACCAACCGTTGGGGCAACGGTTGTATTACCACCAACGGTGGCAACACCACTGCCTGCCGTACCACCAGTAAAGGAGACCCCTATGCCGCCGTCAGATCAGGGTGGAACATCACCGATGCCGGCCAATGCCCAACCACTGACACCCCCCTACGATCCGAACCTGGCCCGCCTCATTGATCAGGCAAAACAAGACCTGGCCCAGCGCCTGGGGGTGGATGTGTCTGTGATCGAGGTGGCCCAGGTTGCCGCTGTCACCTGGCCGGATGGCTCACTCGGATGTCCGCGACCGGGCATGGCGTACATCCAGGTGCTCATTGATGGCGTGTTCGTGCAGCTTCGGGTTGGCGATCAACTCTACAACTACCACGGTGATGGCCGCCAACCACTCTTCCTGTGCGATGCGCAGTTCGGCCCGCAGTCGCAGCGGCCATTGCCGCCACGGCAGGCGCCGTAGATATTGATACGTGTATGTGTGCTCGCTTGCTGATCCGGGGCGGGACGTTGCGAGGGTTTGAGTTGAGTGGTTGAATACGACTGTACTTCGTAACATAAGGATGGGGCGATATCGATGTCGCCCCATCCTTAAGCTATCGCGCAATGATTGCCGCTACGGTCGGACAACCTCACCACTGAACGGATCAATGTACGTGCCGAAGAAGGATGGACTGGTCAGTTCGGCGTAGTTCGTCCAGCGTCCGAGGCGTACACCCTGGGCGCGGAAGCCAATGGTGATGGTCTGTCCCGGTGTGCCGGGGGTGGTTGCGATGTAAACATCGTTCGAGTTCGCGGTTGGTATAGTACCCACAATCGGGCCGAAGCCGTCGTTGCTGTAGATATTCGCCCCGCGATTACCGAACGCATTCTCGGCGCCGACGGTGACATAGCCGCTATCGCCATCAGAGAGGGTCGGACCGTAGGAGTAGGTAATGTCTTCGACGCCGTTCAATCCGATCCAGATCTGGAAGGTGTTCAATTCACCGTCACCCCAGTTCGGTGCGTTTTCCCACTCCAGAATCAGCCAGCAGGCATTCGCCGGATTGCTGCATGGTCCAAATCCAACAAGGTAAGCGTAGTAGCCACCTCCAGCGCTACCGTCGAGGTCGGTCCAGAACGCACCCAGCGTATTGTTCGGGCGGGCAGGGTTGGGGAAGGTACGGTTGATATATTGCACATCTGCCGCCGTACCGCCACCGATCACAGCATACCCGTTGCTGACCATGCCGATAGTGTTGTACGTTTGCCCACCGAAGACAAACGGGCGACTCAGGGTGAAGTTGGCAATCGTCTCGTCACCGAGGCTCACATTCGGGGACGCACCGAGGCTGGCAAGCGACAGATATCCGTTGAAGGTCAAACGACCCGCGCTAATGTTGGGTGGCGATGCGCCGGTGAGGGTTCCACTGAAGGTCAGGCCGTTGCTCGTTTCGGTGGCACCACCGGTGACACTCCCGCTCACCAGTTTCAACTGTTTCGGCATGGTATCGTTGAGCGTCACTGTGACGTCGTTGAAGGTGGTATTGGTGATCGAGATGGTGCAGTCGGTTGTCCCGCGCAAGGCCAGGGTCGCCGGATCGCACTGCTTCTCCATCCGAATATCAGGCTCGCCACGTACAATCGTGACAGGGAAACGAACCTGACAGCCGTTCCGTTCGGTGAAGATGACCACGGCATGCCGTACCTGTCCTAACGGCACATCACGGGCATCAACCGTGATATTGAAGGTGTACGTACCGTTTGCCGGAACGAAGAACTCCTTCGGTACAATGACCTTGAAGTCGCGTGGTTGGCCGGCCTGGTACGAAATGGTGCTCTTGTAGAAGCTGTTGTACCCCGACACTTCACGTACCGTGCGGCTGACGGTGATCAATCCCGGCATTCTCGGTACGTACAGGCTGGGATAATTGGCCTTCCACAGTTCATTCTGCAATGCCAGATAATTGGCACCGGTCTCGTCGAATGTCAGGCCGGGGTCCCAGGCTTTGCGCAAATCAATGCGGCCTGAACCGGCATCGAATGGCGTAAAGCGAGTAACACCGTCCTCTTTATAGACACCGGCAGCTTTCGCACTGGTCATCAGCGCTGATTTGATCTGACCGGGCGTCCAGGTTGGGTTGAGCCACTTGAGCAGGATTGCAGCACCGGCATTGTGCGGGCTGGACATCGACGTACCGCTCAGGAAGGCGAACTGTGGTACCGCCTGCCCGTATTCAATTGCTGTATAGCCGGCCAGAATGTTGACACCGGGTGCAGTCACGTCAGGCTTGCTGATACCGAGGGTCTGACCAGGACCACCGCGCGAACTGAAGCCGGCCATCACATCTCCCTGGATCGGGCCGGGTGCGCCAGGGGTGAAGGTCGCCGTGGCACCGGGGTTGGCAGTCAGGAAGGCCAGCAATGCGCTGCCATCGGTGTTCTGGATGTGTACTGTCGGAATTGAGTGGAAGTCGGCGTCAAGGCTGCTCGGTGTTGGATTGTAGAGGATCATACCGATAGCGCCACCGGCTGCCACATTCGCGCTCTTCGCAACGCGGGCAATGATTCCTCGTTCGCACACAACGATCTGGCCGGTGAAAGTGCCGGCTGCTGCTGGGTTGAGACACAGCGGGTCGGTGGTGTTGACGACAACCGGCGCAGGCGTCGAAATGCCGGCGCCACTCGAAGCGCCAACCGCAGTGAAGGTTCCGCTGCTGCCCTGTACCGTCAATGTACTGAGGTACGACCGATCTGAGGTGCTGGCACCAACCGTCGCTACCCACGGTTCGCGGTGGTTGACCGTATCGGGTGCCGGGCCGGAGTTGCCTGCCGATGCCGACACCAGAATCCCGGCATTGTAGGCGTCAAGAAATGCAAGTGAGGCGATGTCGCTGTACGGATTGGTACCACCGCTGATCGAGAAGTTGATCACGTGTACACCATCGCGGATTGCCTGCTGAACAGCGGCTGCCGAGTCGGTCGTAAAGCATCCCAGCTCACCACACACTTTGTAGTTTACGATGTATGCCCGTGGCGCGATGCCGGAGATGGTTCCGAATACCCGGCTGCCATCACTGGCCGGAACGCCACGGTTACCGGCTGCCGTTGAAGCAGTATGGGTACCGTGTCCATCATCATCGCGACCAGAGCGGAACTCGTATGGTTGAGTGCCGACAAAGAAATCGTAGGCACTCATAAAGCGGTACGAACCGATCAGCTTGTTATTGCAGGTGAACGGCGCATCACCGGGTGTCGCACTGCCGAAATTACAGGCGCGGAGACCACCAGGATTACCCGGCGCGGGTGGTGGGGGAGCGTAGGGTTTGCCGAGCGGATCGGGGTCGGAGAATGACGGATGTTCGGGCCAGACACCACTGTCGAGGACGCCAAAGATCACGCCTTCACCGGCAAATGCCGAACCACCGCCACGATTCCATGCCGTGGTTGCCCCAATGAACGCAGGGGTGCGGTAGGTCTCGATGCGCTCAATCCGGTCGTTAATCACCTCAACCACATTAGGTAACCGACGCAATTGGTCGAGATGACTGACCGGAGCGGCCACCGAAACACCGCCGATGATCAGATCAAAACGGTGCGTGACAATCAGACCGGGGATGCGCTGTTGCGCCTGGGCGATCAGCGCATCAAGTTCGGCGTTCAGTTGACGCAGATAGTCCTGGGCTGCGGGGGCGTTGATGTCAGTGATACCATTCTGCGCCATAAACGAGGCGAGTGATGGTGAGTCGATCTTGAGGAAGACGCTGGCGAGGGTGCCGTCGCGTGAAAGGGCTAGATTTTTGTTGACAGCCACATCTTCACGGCTACTTGCAGTGAGGGGTTCGATGGTTAACGGCGTTCCGGGCGTTGGGCGATCAGGGCGCGGTTGCGCTTCTACAGGACGTAACGGTAAAATTCCAGCCAGTACGAGCGACAGTAGCAACGTCAATGCAACCAGATAGTTGCGTGAAAATAGACGACTCATGTGCCCCCCTTGATTACACAAAAACGAGACAGCGGCATACTCCCTTGTATGGCGTCATGACAGTACGATCTCACCTCCTTACCCGGAAAACAGAACAGAAATCCCCCAGGTACAGGCTATGCCGTGTACCCTGAATATTTGTTCTTTGCTGACCTACCACGAACGATGTTTATTGTAATAGAAACTCCGTAAAGTTTCAAGAGGTTAACGGTTGGCTAATCAAATTGTTGAGATCAATAGATGAAAAATTATTTATTCGTTTAATGAAAAGTTTGTCATAAACCGTTTTGAGCTTAACGTAATCGTAGGCTTTCATTTCTACCGGTATCCACGTATTGGGTTGGCTGCTACGCGGTGATCCTGTTTCGCGGTTGGCAATCTCACATAATGGTACGTTGTCTATACGCATGATCTACGCCGGCAATATTGGGTGTGTAGAATTGATCTCATTGACCCCGGGAACGTGCACCGCCGGCTCGCCTTGCTATGCATTACCCACATGTCACCAGGCAGTCGGTATGCCCCCTCATAGCACATCGTGCTGGAAACGGCGCATCGTTCATCACGCACACCAGGCAGTCATGGGTTCCGCAACGTCCTGCTCCCCGCCGGCAGGTCAGCCCTGCGGTCGTGCGGGCTGATGCCCTCCCTCACGACGTGGTGGCCCCGCTGCGGCTACTCATGTGTGCGCATGGCACCTGCTCCCCGCGGGCAGGCCAACCCCGCAGGGGCTTCAAGGAAGTGAGGCAGGGTTGTAACCCGCCGACTCGCCGGCGATCACCCCCACTCCCGCATGCGAGCTATGCAGTATTCGAGTTATGGGTAATGCATAGGCCTCGCCTTGACCCTGGGAGCGCGCGTCGCCGGCTCGCCGACTTCGTCGGTATCTCTCCTTCACACTTCTAATATATTGCTAACACAGCGCTGATGACTATCTAACATCGGTTTTTTATCTACAAAGACGTACACCTTTTGCATCATCATCGCTGCATCGGCCCGACGCAGAGCGCTGCGCCGATGTACGTTGACGATCAAGGAGGTGGTGTGCCATGACGATGGATCTGGGTCTGCTCATCCTGCAACTGGTTGTTGGGCTGCTCATGATGGGGCACGGTGCCCAGAAGCTGTTCGGCTGGTTCGGTGGTCATGGCCTGCGGGCAACCGCCGATTGGCTGGCAGGTATGGGAATACGTGCACCACGTTTCTGGGCACTAATGGCCGGTCTGGCTGAGTTTGGCGGCGGTCTTCTCTTTGCCCTCGGCCTCTTCCATCCGCTTGGCTCACTGGCAATCATTGCCGTTATGATCGCGGCAATCGCTCTCGTCCACTGGTCACACGGACTGTGGATTAGCAATGGGGGCAGTGAATACAATATCGTTCTCCTTGTCCTGGCCGCGGTAATGGGGCTGTGGGAACCCGGTGCCTACACGCTCGACCGTGCTCTCGGTATCGCCCTTCCGCAGCCACAAACCTTCTGGATTGGCCTGATCCTCGTGTTGGCCGGTCTGGCCTTCGCCCTCCTGCGCCGGCAGTCGCGCACGACGATGGCTGCGGCGAGTGGTGCTGGTCAGGCCGCTCATTAGGCAAGGTGGGGTAGTGCCTGGACACTACCCCCAACCCTGAATAATGAGGAGGTCGTCTGTGCACGTCAAACCGTTGAATGATCGGGTTGTAGTCAAACCAAAGCCGCGTGAAGAGAAGACGAAAGGCGGCATTTTCCTGCCCGATACCGCAAGCAAAGAGCGCCCGATGGAGGGTGAAGTGATTGCGGTGGGTCCAGGTCGCCGTGCTGATGACGGCAAACTGATCCCGATGAGTGTTAAGGTCGGTCAGCACGTGCTCTACGCCAAATATGCCGGTACGGAATTTAAGATTGACGATGAGGAATACCTGATTCTCCAGGAGAAGGATATTCTCGGTATCATTGAAGGGGAGTAAGCAGTATGGCGAAGCAACTGATCTTTGATCAGCAAGCTCGTACAGCGCTGAAACACGGTATTGATACGCTGGCTCTGGCTGTCAAGACGACCCTTGGCCCACGTGGCCGCAATGTTGCGCTCGACAAGAAGTGGGGTGCCCCGACGGTAACCCACGATGGTGTGAGCGTTGCCAAAGAGATTGAACTGAAAGATCCGTTTGCCAACCTCGGCGTGCAGTTGCTCAAGCAGGCCGCAGTCAAGACGAATGATGTTGCTGGTGACGGTACGACGACGGCAACCGTTCTGGCCCAGGCCATCATCAACGAAGGCTTGAAGCTGGTTGCAGCCGGTGCCAATCCGATGCTGCTCAAACGCGGCCTCGATAAGGGTGGTCAGGCGCTGGTGGCTCGTATCAAAGAGCAGGCGATTACGCTCAAAACCCGTGATGAGATTCGGAATGTCGCTACCATCTCGGCCCAGGATGCCGAAGTCGGTGAACTGCTGGCTACGGTGATGGACAAGATTGGCCGCGATGGTGTCGTAACGGTTGAAGAAGGGAAGAGCACGCATCTCGAGCACGAGCTGGTCGAAGGTATGCAATTCGACCGCGGCTATATCTCGCCCTACTTCATCACCGACTCTGCCCGCATGGAGGCAGTGCTCGATGAGCCATACATTCTGATCACCGACAAGAAGATCAGCGCGATCAAAGATCTGTTGCCGATCCTCGAGGCAGTGCTGAGCAGCGGGAAGAAGGATCTGCTGGTCATCGCCGAGGATGTTGATGGTGAAGCGCTGGCGACCCTGGTCGTTAACAAGCTGCGTGGCACGCTCAATGCCCTGGCCGTGAAAGCGCCCGGCTTCGGTGATCGGCGCAAAGCCATGCTCCAGGACATTGCTATCCTCACCGGTGGTACCGTCATCTCGGAGGAGATCGGTCGCAAGCTCGAAAGCGCGACCCTGCAAGACCTTGGTCGTGCCCGCCGGGTCAAGGCCGACAAAGATAACACCGTTATCGTTGAAGGTCACGGCGACAAGCAGGCCATTCAGGCCCGGATTGCCCAGCTCAAGCAGCAGATTGAAACCACAACCTCCGATTACGACCGCGAGAAGCTGCAAGAGCGGGTGGCGAAGTTGTCGGGTGGTGTCGCCGTCATTAAGGTTGGCGCACCGACCGAACCGGCCATGAAAGAGCGCAAAGCTCGCGTTGAAGATGCGCTCAACGCAACCAGGGCTGCGGTCGAAGAGGGCATCGTGCCCGGTGGTGGTGTTGCCCTGCTGAATGCGATCCCGGCGCTTGATAATGTCACGACCCAGTTTGAAGAAGAGCGGATGGCGCTCAATGTCTTGCGGCGGGCGCTCGAAGAGCCACTGCGCCAGCTCGCCACCAATGCCGGTGAAGATGGTTCAGTGGTGGTCGAGAATGTTCGCAACGAGCAGCGGAAGCATAACAACAACCACTACGGCTACGATGTGATGACCGGTACCTACGTCGATCTGATGCAGGCCGGCATTATCGACCCGGCGAAGGTAGTGCGCTCCGCTCTCGAAAATGCGATCAGCGTTGCCGGGATGGTGCTGACCACCGAGGCCCTGATCGTCGATGCACCCGAACCGAAGAAGAAGAACGGTACGCCACCGATGCCGGACGATGACTTCTAATCCAATCCGGTAGGCACAATGACACGTGCGCATGTCGCAAATCCCCGACATGCGCACGTTTTGCGTTCGTACTGACCTTTATGATCTGCTGAGTCACGCTGTGCAAGGGGTGTTGTGCCCCTGCACAGCATATCACATCAAGTCTGGTCTAGTAGAAGTTATTGCACGCTACCAGTCATCTCCCTCACGTTGCACCCTTGAGCGCTACACCGTAGTGCGTACGTGTTGGTATTCCCCTAAAGGAGCGTGCCTCCGAATCACTTCCAATAGACACAGCCCATCGTGTCTGCTTCCAGCAGGCTATTGCAATCCTGAACAAACTCGTGACAGTGGGAGCCATCTGCACTGGAGTTCCCGCCCCCAGCGGGGGCGGGTTAGGGTGGGGGCGTGTCGCTCGCCTGGCCGCACTCCTGTACGGCTCTGATAACCCGCAAGAGGTGCAGTGTCAGGCAGATTTGATCTCAGACAGATCGCCCCCCCTGCTTACCGCACTACACCCGCGTAATATACTCACCGGTGCGGGTGTCGATCTTCAACACATCACCTTCGTTAATAAATGCCGGCACTTCAATCACGGCACCGGTCTCCAGGGTCGCCGGCTTGGTCACATTGGTCGCAGTGTCGCCGCGCACGGCAACGGTCGTCTCGACGACCTTCAGGTTGACGAAAATCGGCAATTCGACGCCAATAATCGTATCTTTCTCCGCGTCGTAGACCAGATCGACCGTCTCGTTCTCCTTCATAAAGCGCACCGCGTCACCAACCAGATCCGCCGAAACCGGAATCTGGTCGAAGGTGTCGTTATCCATGAAGATGAAGCTATCACCCTCGCGGTAGAGATACTGCATCGGTCGTCGCTCGATCCGCACGATGTCGATTTCCGCGCCGGCGCGTACCCGATCTTCAATCACTTTCCCGGTCGTCAGGCTCTTAAGCTTCATGCGGACAAACGCCCGCCAGTTACCCGGCGCCACGTGCTGAAATTCAACCACCTGGTACAGGTCGTTGTTGTAACGAATCACAATTCCGTTGCGCAAATCAGAGGTTGTTCCGGCAGCCATCTCAATATACTCCTTGTTTTGTTTACATAACAACACACAAGCCGGGAAACCACCGTTGCCCGGCGAATGCTACCACTATAGGCTGATTCGGGATTCTGCGCAAGTTGGGTGGCGAAGAAACCCCTCTGCGACCGCTGCGTGCTCTTCCATACCCATCTTTTGACTGATCAGGTAATAACCGGTCTCAGGTACAATAGCAACTAAATCGATCCCGTTTAAGGCTTCATCCATACAGGAGCACATTCTTATGAAGCTTGTCTTGCCGGGCCTGCTACGTGATGAACTTCTCCCGCGCATTGCTGCGGTTGCCCCCGATGCCACAATCGTCTGGTACGACCGTGATGGTCAACCAGAAGCCCCTATCGACGATGCCGAGGTCCTTCTACGCTGGTTTTTTACCAGTGAACAACTGGCACGTCTGGTGCGACAGATGCCGGCGTTGCGCTGGCTGCACATTCCCCGTGCCGGCGTAGACGGCTCGCTCATTCCCGAAGTGCTGGAACGTGATATTATCGTGACCAATTCAGCCGGCGTGCATGCCATCCCGATCAGCGAGTTTGTCATGCTCTTTGCCCTGAGTCATGTCAAACAGGCCCTTCATCTGCACCAGTTGCAGGCTGCCCATCGCTGGCGCGACCAGGACCTGCAATTGCGAGAGCTGGCCGGCAGCACGATGCTGATCATCGGCCTGGGCCAGATCGGACAGGCCATTGCCGAACGTGCCAGTGCCTTCGGGATGCGGGTATGGGGATCGCGCCGCACCCCACGCCCAACCCCAGGCGTCGAGCGCGTTGTTGGTGAGGGTGAATGGCGATCATTACTTCCGGCAGCCGATTTTGTTGTCATTGCCACCCCGCTCACACCGGCAACACGCCACATGTTTGGCAGAGCAGAGCTGGCGCTGATGAAGCCTGATGCCTATCTGATCAACATTGCCCGCGGTGAAATCATCGACGAAGCAGCATTGATTGAGGCGCTGCGCGAACGGCGGATTGCCGGTGCCGGCCTCGATGTGTTTGCGCAGGAACCACTACCCCCGGATAGCCCGTTCTGGACGCTACCGAACGTCTTTGTTACTCCTCACGTATCCTGGAGTTCGCCGCACATCCGGTCGCGTACCCTTGATCTCTTCGCTACCAATCTACGAGCGTTTCTCCAACAACAGCCAATGATCAATGTTGTGGACAAACAGGCCGGGTATTAGTCCAGTACACACTATCCATGTTATTCTGAAAACAACGAGCAGATACCTGTTGTACCAATCGCTATAGTTAAAGAGGAGAACGCCTGCATGACCTCAACGACCGACCGCCTCGAAGCACTCTTCGCCAGCCGGGTGCGCGATGTAGTGCCGCCCCTGTTTGGTGCTGCCGGTGAACCGGTGCGTCCCCTGATCAGCCTGTCGTATGGGCTGGCCGATCCGATACTCTTTCCCCGTGCCGAGCTGATGGCTGCCGCAGCCGAAGTACTGGCTTACGAAGCTGCCGAGTCACTGAACTATGCGATGTCTTATCCTGGTCTGACCGATCAGATTGTGGCTCGCTTACAGGCTGAAGGTGTGGCCGCCCAACCCGAACATGTCCTGGTTGGCTACGGCTCCGGGCAGATTCTGGCGCTTCTGCCGGAGATATTCGTAGAGCCGGGTGACATCGTAATCATTGAAGCACCCAGCTTTCTCGGTGCAGTGCGGCGTTTTGTTCAGTCGGGTGCGCGTCTGATCAGCATCCCGGTCGATGAGGAAGGTATGAACGTTGAGATGCTGGCCGACACCTTGCGCGACCTGGCGGCAAATGGTCAGCGACCGAAATTTATCTACACCATTCCCACCTTCCACAACCCAACCGGCGTGACCATGACTCTGCCCCGTCGTCGGCAATTGGTTGATCTGGCAGCGGAATACGGGGTACCGGTCGTTGAAGACGATGCCTACATTGATCTCCGCTTCGCTGGCGAACCATTGCCTTCACTGGCTGCCCTTGATCAAGATGGTTGGGTCATTCGGGTGGGTACCTACTCCAAAATCCTGGCTCCTGGTTTACGGATTGGGTGGGTGCATGCCCGCCGCGAGATCATCGACCGCCTGCTGATGGTGAAGGCCGAAGGCACCACCGGCCCCTTCATCACCCGGCTTGTTGCCCGCTTCTGTGCCGATGGTCGCCTCGAACGGCACATCGCCACCCTTCGCCAGCACTACGCAGTCAAGTGTGCAACAATGGCAGCGGCCATTCGGCGCCATTTTCCGGCAGAAGCCAGCTTCGTCATGCCCGCTGGTGGCTTCTTCATCTGGGTCCAGTTGCCAAAGGGGGTAAGTGCCCGTGCCTTACTCGAAGCCTCGCGGGCCCGTGGAGCAGAATTTCTGGCCGGCACCGCCTGCTTCGTCGAACGAGAGCGTGGCGATAATGCAATGCGCCTCGCCTTCAGCTTCCAGAGCAGCGAGCGGATCGAAGAAGCAATCGCGATTATTGGCTCGGCCTTTGCCGATCTCTAGGAGTTCAAAAAAAATCGTACTCATCTCTTCGTGCATCGAGCACACCACATAAAGTGCTCGATGCCCTTTCTTTCCCCCGTGCCCACCCGGCAATGCGGTTGGCCCAATATGGCGTGCGGCAGCCATGCTGCCGCGAGTGCTCCTCCGCCAGGCCGGTCAGTGCAGGATGGCCTGTGCTAGCCACCTTGCTGTACCCACCTCCTCACCGCCGAACGCATCTCACACCGGCCACGCGAACAACGTGTACGCCAAAAATGCCCTGGCAGCGAAATGATTGCCGTTTTTGGAGTGCGGCAGCCATGCTGCCGCGAGTGCTCGTCCGGCAATGCGGTCAGCGCAGGATGGCGTGTACCGGCCACCCTGCCGCCCCCCCTCCTCACCGCCGAACGCATCTCACACCGGCCACGCGAACAACGTGTACGCCAAAAATGCCCTGGCAGCGAAATGATTGCCGTTTTTGGAGTGCGGCAGCCATGCTGCCGCGAGTGCTCGTCCGGCAATGCGGTCAGCGCAAGTATGGCGTGCGGCAGCCATGCTGCCGCGAATGCTCGTCCGGCAATGCGGTCAGCGCAAGTATGGCGTGCGGCAGCCATGCTGCTGCACCCACCGTCCTCCGTCCACACAAACAACCTGCCCGCCATGCACCACCTGCCACGCCGTGATTGCCGTCTTTGGCGTGTGGCAGCCATGCTGCTGCACGCCAAACTGGCGCTACGTGCATTCGTGAGGCAGCACGGGTGCCCTGCAGCGATGCCCACCGTCTCAGACATCGGGGCCGACGACGCAGATGTGCTACTTGGCACGGTGGATGCAGCAGCGATGCTGAGATAGGCAACGATACCGTTCAAGGACCAACGTCCATATCAGGCTTTGGCTGAGACTATTTCTCCTGGATCACATCAACAACAATGTACCTCTGGTACATCGATGTTGTCATACGGTATCGTTGCTAGTTTCCTTCGCAATGCATCTGGAGCACGTTCGTTAAACCATGTAGCTGAACAGAAGGGATACTGCTCGGCACTCGCGACTAGCCCGTGTTTGACAGGGTTGTTGTGAACATAATTCAGGCGTGCCAGGTAACTTTGTTCATAGGTTAGACAAGTATCCCAGTATTGAAACCAGACCTTGCGACCTTTACTCCCATCCAAAACATTAATCGCTCGTGCAGTTTGAGAATGAAACCGTTGGATAAGGGGCTTTAACGAGCTGCTATCTTCAGGCGACTGAGCAATAAAGTGGTAGTGATTGGAGAATACAGCCCATGCTTGTAATCGCCAATTGTATGCTTGCATAATCTCGAAGAGAGTACTTTGCAGGATATGCAATTTCTGTGGTGAGTTGAACAAGGGCTGATGGCATAGCGTAGAAGCCGTGACGATGTAAAACGCATTTGGCACAAAGAGGTGTGCTGGACTGTGATGCCACGTGATCATGCTGGTATCTTGTTCCATAACATCGGCTTGTCAACCTGCACAGTTCAGGGGTGCATACTTGTTCGACAATCAGAGTATATCACCTGACTCCTGATGCACGAACACTATCTTACCACCCGTGACAGCCAGATAGCCGGTCAGTAGAGTATGGCGTGTGCCGCCCCCCTCCTCACCGCCGAACGCATCTCACACCGGCCACGCGAACAACGTGTACGCCAAAAATGCCCTGGCAGCGAAATGATTGCCGTTTTTGGAGTGCGGCAGCCATGCTGCCGCGAGTGCTCGTCCGGCAATGCGGTCAGCGCAGGATGGCGTGTACCGGCCACCCTGCCGCCCCCCCTCCTCACCGCCGAACGCATCTCACACCGGCCACGCGAACAACGTGTACGCCAAAAATGCCCTGGCAGCGAAATGATTGCCGTTTTTGGAGTGCGGCAGCCATGCTGCCGCGAATGCTCGTCCGGCAATGCGGTCAGCGCAAGTATGGCGTGCGGCAGCCATGCTGCCGCGAGTGCTCGTCCGGCAATGCGGTCAGCGCAGGATGGCGTGTACCGGCCACCCTGCCGCCCCCCTCCTCACCGCCGAACGCATCTCACACCGGCCACGCGAACAACGTGTACGCCAAAAATGCCCTGGCAGCGAAATGATTGCCGTTTTTGGAGTGCGGCAGCCATGCTGCCGCGA
>Ga0209478_1000643_pt1:32500-38907 | contig 38907 bp, 27 predicted proteins | sample DewCreD2012metaG_5_FD_184109 | JGI IMG/M metagenome (GOLD analysis project Ga0209478, IMG submission 184109) | Hot spring sediment bacterial and archeal communities from British Columbia, Canada, to study Microbial Dark Matter (Phase II) - Dewar... ...
AGCAGATGCGCAATCCCCAGCATATCGGCCACGCGCTGTGCGCGTTCCTTCATCTCTGTGGTCGACACTCGCTTCAGCTTCATGGGGAAGACCAGGTTCTCGTACACCGTCATATGCGGGTAGAGGGCATAGCTTTGAAACACCATACCGACGTTGCGGTTTTTGGGAGGAACCTGATTCATCACCCGCTCGTCGAACAGGATACGCCCTGTCGTGGGCTTGTAGATGCCGGCGATCAACAACAACGTCGTCGTCTTCCCACAGCCAGACGGACCGAGAAAAGCGACGAACTCGCCATCGTCCACGGCCAGGTTGATGTCATGAACTGCGTAGATGGAGCCCCAGCGTTTGGTGAGATTTTCCAGTCGCACTTTCATAAGAGACCTTTTCACGTCCCCCCTTTGGTTCCGCCTGCAAAAATGCTCAACAGGTACTCCTGGGTGAAGATGAAGAAAAGGATCACGGGGATCAGTTGAAACAGCCCCACAGCCGCCACCTGGCTGTAATTCACCGGCGCAGTATCGCCTAACAGGCTGTTTAAATACGCTGCGATCGTGCTGTTCTGTGAATCGGTAATATAGGTGTAGGGAATGAGGAACTCATTCCACCCCGATATAAAGGAGAAAATAGAAAGCGCAGCGATGCCGGGTCTGATTTGTGGCAAGATGATCTGCCACCAGGTCCGCAGCCGGGAACAGCCGTCGATTAAGGCGGCACGTTCAATATCCCAGGAGATCTGATCAAAAAAGCCTTTCATCAGCCAGATGCCCAACGGCAGTTGGAGCGCAACCATTACCAGGATCACGCCACCCAGTGTGTTGTAACCGAACCCACCGATGAGGGGGATTCCTCGCCCCAGGACCGGGATGCCGCTGATCCAGCGCAACACGAAAAAGATGGCAATCAGGAGGGTGATGCTGGGGAACGCATGCAGCACCAACGTAGTCCCCAGGAAAATGCGGCGTCCGGGGAAGCTGATACGCGACAGCGCATAGCCAGCCAGCGATGATACCAATACCACACCGACAGTCAATCCTAGAGCCAGAATCAGGGAATTGAGGCTTACCCGCCAGATGTTGGGATCCGTCCATAGAAACGACCAGTTGCGCAAGGTGAGTCCTCCAGGCTGGCCCGAGGCATCCACTGGAACCAGGCCATATGTGCGTTGGGAGAAGGTCGAGATAACGATCCACAAATAACCGATGACGATCGGGATCGTCAGCACCCCCAGGGCGACAAGAAGGATCAGCGCCTGCCAGCGACTCCCTATCCCCAAACGATCGTCCACGATTCCCTCCTTAGAGCACTTCGATTTTCGGTTCCTGTACGAGCTGATTGAACTGGAAGAAACGCATGTAGACAAAGGCCATCACGACGCCGATCAAGACCAGTACAGCCGACAGCGCTGCACCAAATCCCCACTGGAAATTTCCCCAATAATTGCTGAGCGCTCGATGATAGGCCCATAGCGACCACACCTCTGTCCCGAACTGGCCATCTGTCAGGAGAAGAATCTGCTCAAAAGAGGTGAGAAGAGAGAGAGTCTGATAGGTAGTAACAAAGAGCAAGGGCCAGCGAATCAAGGGGAGAATGACGTAGCGAATACGTTGCCACGGCGAGCATCCGTCTACCAGGGCAGCAACCATATAGTCACGATGGATGGATTCGATGGCCGAAGTGAAAATCACCATTCCAAACGAGGCACCGATGAACCCATTCGTCAGGACCACGAAGAGCCAGGGCTGGGCAGGCAGCCAGTTTGTCGGCTGAATCCCAAGGGGACCAAGGAGGTGACGATTGAGGATACCGTAGGGGGCGTCGGCTGCCACGTATCTCCACATCATAATATAAACGACCGAGGGCGTGAGGCGCGGCAGCAACCACAAAGAGCGGAACAGGATCCCAGCGCGGCGCGGCACATGGGTAGTCAGCAGGGCGATAACCAGCGCCATGCCTACATTGAATAACGATAAGGTAAGCGCCACATACCTGATGGTGTTGCTTAACACCTGGCCCGTGTTTGGATGCGACGCAATTCTCTGATAGTTCTCGAACTGCACCCACTTCCAATTGCTGAATCCTGTCGCCGTGCTCATATCGGTCAGGGAAATGGTCAGGATAATCACCACTGGAACGAAAAAGAAAACCACTACCAGAACCATTGCTGGCCCCATAAAGAGCCAGGGACCAAGCAGACTGCGCAGCGACGCGCCAACGCCACGTGCCTCGCCAGCGTTCGGCGTCGAGATGGCTGAAGTGCTTTCTGACATGGTCTGCTTCCTAACCATGAAGACAATACACGATCAAGCTTACAACACCAAACAACGGCTTCAGCCGCAGGCAACGCCTGACAACCGTTCCTGCGGCTGAAGCATCAAGCGCCCTCACGTTGCCGTCGCGTTGCTTTACTCCACGATCACAACATCACCCAGTTCGATCTGTAATAGCTCGACTGCGCCCTTGGCCGCTTCGGCAGGCGACAGCTCACCGTTTTCAGCCTTGACCATGAAATCCCACACGATGTCAAAATAGGGACCATACATCACATGGTTCGGCTGATAGTAGTTGTATTCGAGCATGTAGAGGGTCTCCGAAAGCAGGCGATCATTCGCGTATTCAGGGAAATTAGCCTGTGACTTGAGGATGCCCAGGTGCGTGCTCCCCACTGCATGCAACGTGTTGATCTCAGGGGTTGTCGTTTTCGCCAGCAACGCACAGGCTGCGTCCTGATTCTTCTTGCCGGAAGCCTTCTCCGAGGTGATCATATATACCAGAGGGTGGGAGAGGGTGCCGCCAGGCTTGCCTTGAATCCCCGAGGGCTGCAGCGCGTATCCGACGAAGCTGAAGAGGTACTCCTGACCGCCCAGGTCCTGCACGTAGTTGGCGGCCCAGTCCGCCCATTGCCAGATGCCGCCATTCCAGAACAGCACCTTGCCATGACTGACGGTGTCGTGCCAGACGCTCCACTCCGTGCCGATGAAATTCTCAGGGGTAATTCCCTCCTCCACCACGCGGCGTTGGAAGGTATACCACTGCTCCAGGGCGTCCCTCACAATAACCAGCTTATCCTGTGAGGGATCGTAGAGACGACCACCGTAGGAGAAGTAATATTGGAGGAAGTCACCCCCCTTGCGCGGACGATGCCAGTATCCATACCCTGGCTCGACGATCCCCTTCTGTACCGCCTCTTTGGCTGTGGCGATCAAGTCATCCAGAGTAAAGTCGCCGTTTTTGATCCGTTCGGGAAGGGAAGCGATCTCTTCATCCGACCAGCCCAGCTCCTTAAGTTTGGTCTTGTTGAAGTACATCGGCCGGGCTTCTGTATCCTGCGGAACCGCCCACAGCTTGCCCTGCCACATGCCGGCATCCCACAAGCTCTCGATTACGTCGTCGAACTCTGGATAGCGTGCCTTACAATCGCTAAATTCCACAATGTAGCCGGCGTTGGCCCAAACGGGGACATCTTCGTGGCCAGAGAGGACAATGTCAGGAGCCTCGCCAGCCTCCGCCGCCAGCGTGAACTTCTTTTTATAATCGGCCCAGCCAGCATCGTCTCGCACACCGGTGACCTTCAATTTGTATTCGGTAACCAACTCGGCCGCCTGAATAGGGCCATCCACTCGCCAGCGCTCTACTTCATTGGCCTGAGCCCAGACCGTTAACTCGACTTCCACAGGACCTGCGGATGAAGCTGTCAGTGCTCCTGAGGGCTCAGTGGGCGCAACCGGCGCCGGAGCAACACATGCTGCAACCACTAACGACAAAACTACCAACGCAATATAAAGCCGCCACCTACCGATTCCCATAGATTTCCTCCCTCTGAAGATCATTGATTCAGGCTATGCAAGATATGAGTTATTAGGGTCTGTACATTCGTAAATAACAAGAATAAGCATCCTCTCCTCTCTCCAACGATATGTGTCTCGGTATGTGTCTCCAACGGTATGTGCGACAAAGCTCAAGAAATTTCTCTCTATGAGATAAGGCTGCCACGATGTCTAGATATCCATCAGGCGCTCTCGCTAATAGGTAACGTATCAGAGAGGTGCTAAGGGAGGGTTATGAGAATATTATTGAAGCGGGGAGCTTTGTTAAGTGATATTTAAACTTACTGCAAAAGAGCTATTTGCCGTCCCAGATTGAGGGGTGGGAGAAGGCAGTGCCTGGCCCCACCCCTTATATATCTCGGTGTTAACTTTTTGCAATGGATTCATCGATGAAAGCACAGACGAAGCGAGCAAGCTGAGCGGCTACACTTTCCTTCCTATCACCGAACTGACCGCAAAAATAGCCTCGCCATTTGGAAAAGGGACAACTCCACCTGAACCAGAATGAGTGCTCCTTCCTTCTGTCTATCGCTCATTGCGCGTTACGAGTGGGACGAAAACGCGCTGCAACGTCACATCCGGCCGCCAGTCGGCCTCCAGTGCCAGACCATCAGTAGTGATTGGCCCAGTTGCACCGCTGTCAATCTCGAGCCACCAGATGTCTGTTCCACCATCAAAACGGTTGAGCGTGTAGATCAGGTACCTTCCATCAGGGGACCGGCGCATGCGGCCTACACTTCGTCCATGATCGGCAAACAACAGCATTCGTGGATTACTCAAATTTTGCCGATCATAGAGCACGATGGCGTAAGTACGTTCACCGATATCTTCGGAAGGACTACTGGTTATTCGCGCGATAACAAAGCGACGAGCATCAGGCGCCCAGACCGGTTCACGTTCAGCACGATGACCAATGAGAAGGGTCTCACGCGGCGGCTGAGACTCCAGACCGGCCTCCCAAATCCCGATCGTTCGATTGTTTCCTTCCAGATCAAAACTCTCGAACAATAGCTGACGATTGCGGTTGACACTTGGATTCGCAGCAAAACCGGCCACATTCGTGGCATTAAGCGCTGGGGGGTATTGGTGAGAGGTACACGCAGCCAGACCACCGGCGGTCCGGCCATCGCAGAAGGCGAGGAAGCCGACATTGGTAAACGCAAGCTGACGGCCGTCTGGCATCCATGTGAGTTCGTTCACTTGGACAATACGGGAAGGGACCTCGCTCTGTCCGGGAAGTGCCACGAACGGGCAGCGCGATCCCTTCTGGCTCTCGGTTTGGTAGACCTGCCTGCTATTGCTTCCATCGGCGTTCAACACTGTGATCGCAGTCGCACTCAGATTATTCTGCGGATCAGGATCGGGAACAGGCCAGGGCCAGGTATTGTTGTCGGCCACCGCAATCTGTTGACCATCAGGGGACCATGCCGGGTAACGAACGTTGCCTAGTAAACCGCGGTAGATGAGTTGCAGATTGCTGCCATCGGTGTCCATGCGGTATAACCAGCGATTTGTGCCTTCACTGCGAATCACTGCCAGCGGGCGACTCCCGTCGCCGCGGAGGGCTGGTGGTAATGGTGCGGGGGCAGTGCGTAAATCAGCCACAATAACCTGCACCTCATCGATCAAGAGAGCTGCATTCTGCTCAACAGGAGCATCACTCTGGATCACGATTGAGAAGCGCAGCGTTTGCCCTCGCACGAGATCAAGTCGATCCCCGGTCAACACCGTGCGATACAACTGCCAGCCAGGTGGCTGATCGGTTGCAAATGTCCCCAGCTTAACCCCACCCAGATTCGGGTCAAACTGGTAAAGACCACGGGCCAGAAAAACATCGACCCTCGTACCTGCGAAGCCGCGAAACCAAAAGGACACGGTGACAGCACTCGCATCGGCAGGAATACTGAGTTCCTGGCTCAGAATCTGTTTGGGTACGGTAAGATCAGGAAGCTGAGGACAATCGCTTCCATCAGCGCTTACACCCATAACGATCGCATAACGACCAGCATAAACGAATTCGGCACCTTCCGATTGCGCATCAATCAGGCCGACGTTGCCACAAGCCTCCCAGGCAGCCCCCTGCTGTTCGAACCCACCATCCTGAAGCAAATTTGATGATATCGTTTGGGCAGATACGCTGCTATGAACTATCGTGTCAGGGAGAGGTGGGGTAGAAGACTCTGCGAAAACGGAAGGAGAGCGACCAAACACTGCTGGAGTCAGTCCGCAAACCAGCACAGGGAGGAGATATAATATGAGACGATTCATCCACTTACTCCGAGCCACTGTCGATGAGCATGATTGCTAATCCCCCCACTAAATTATAAAAGACGCTGAAACTGAATGAGAGGATGTATTCCAGATGAAACATTCCATTCCTAAACGTTCTCCAGGTACCATCACAGGGAAATAGTCCCTTTACAGACAAAGGAAATTATGCCGGTAACCTCATACTCACGGTTCGCTCATTTTTTGACTGAATTTGAAATACGATAACCTATCGGTATGGCCGAAGAACTGACTGTAACCACGGAATGCGTGGACGATATTCCACTGTTGATTACATGGATGGAGCGCATG
>Ga0209478_1000672_pt1 | contig 37384 bp, 17 predicted proteins | sample DewCreD2012metaG_5_FD_184109 | JGI IMG/M metagenome (GOLD analysis project Ga0209478, IMG submission 184109) | Hot spring sediment bacterial and archeal communities from British Columbia, Canada, to study Microbial Dark Matter (Phase II) - Dewar... ...
CCTCTCCCACGCATGGCGCCAAGGAGGTGCGGCGCGTCGGCGCTTCGGCTCCCTATGCCCTGCTCGTGCCGCCGGGAGTCGTCCATGCCTACAAAAATGTCGGCTCCGTGGAGGGGTTGGTCTTTAATGCCGCCAATCGCCTCTACGCTGGCTGGCTCCGCCAAGATCCTGTGGACGAAATCCGCCACGAACAGGACCCCCATAGCCCCTACCAGGTGGCCTGATGGAAAAAGAGGTTATCCCTTTATGCGCCGACGTATGCGAAAAGGGTGCTAGAATTGTGTTTGGGATCTATCCGTTTTCCAGGTAAGAGGTGGTGCGATATGGCAGTCTACAATTTCACAGTCGTGATTGAACCTGATGAGCAGGGCTTTTCACGCTTATGTACCCGCTTTGCCTGGCTGTCATACGTTTGCGGATACGATTGACGAGGCTCGCAGAAACATTCTGGAAGCCCTTGAGCTTCATCTTCAAAATCTGCTTGAGGACGGTGAGCCTATTCCGGTGGAACGCGAGCCAGTATTCATTACCCGTCTCTCCATACCGGTAGCTGTGTGAGTATAAGTGAGAAGCTGCCGCGAATAGATTGCCAGGAGTTGATTCGGGCATTAGAGCGTGCTGGTTTCGTATGGAAACGGCAAAAGGGCAGTCACCCGCATATGTGGCGAGAGACGGATAGAAAACGTGTGACCATCCCTGTTCACAAAGGGAAGATCGTGCCGCCAGGGACTTTACGTGCCATCCTCCGTGATGCCAACATCAGTATTGAGGAGTTCCGCACACTGCTTTAGCAAAGCCGCCAAACATTTTGCTTTAGCCAACTGTTTCCTTGTTTTGCCCCGTCGCAGCAATTGAGCCAGGTGGTGCTGAGACTCGCGAGTTGAAACGACATTTCTCCAACGGGGTACAGGGACTCCTCCCTCCGATGGAGTTGACTTCGGATGAGGTAGAAGTAGTGGGGGCAGTGTTCTATTATGTTCGCCCGGTTAGGGGTGCGGTTCTTGGGTGTGGAAAGGTGGGGATTAGCGGTCGTGCAAGCCCAAGGCGATGCCGGCCAGACCGAAGGCGTAGACGGCCTTGGGGGACCAGCCGAGGATGGCCCGCTGTTCCTGCTGCAAGTCGCCGCTGCAGCGGGTATTGTGGCGTGCGATCCAGAAGCGCCCCCACAGATGGGCGGCACAGAGTTTATTCAGGTCCGCCGGGATGGGGTGGCTTTCCTCCGCGAGACGTTGCTGGAGATGAGGGAGTTGCCAGCGGAAGCATTCGGCGTAGGCCCATTCCCGCAGTCCTTCATCACGGATCGCACCGGCAAAGTTGCGGGCCGCTTCCGGCCGGTTGCAGGCGGCCGCCAGTTGGCAGCAGCGTAGGAGCTGGCCATCGGCAAAGCGGACATTGACTTTGCCCTTCTGGTTCGCCACCAGCGTACTGGCCGCCTCGACCCAATCGGACATTTGGGACGGGGTAGGGTAGCGGCAGGTTTCCATACCCAGCAAGAGGGCTTTCAACTGGGTTTCGACAGGACCGGGTCTGTGGGCAACAGCCAGAGCCGTGCTAGGCTCTCCTCGCAGGCACAGGTGGAGCACATGGGCCAGCCGCAGGTTTTCCGGCACAGGACCTTGCGCAGGTAAAGGGGGAAGCGGCGGGGCCTTTTCCACGGAGAGAACCTGCCCGAGCACCAGCGCGGAGGGAGAAGCCGAAGACGGGGGAGGAGCTTTGTCTTTACCTCCCGCCGGTGGAGGCGGCAGCAGTTCCCGGCTGATGCGAGCGACCAGGTCCGAGCCTTTGTTGCGCCGGTGGGCTTCCAGAGCGAGCCATGCCCGGACCTCGTTCCGCTCGGTGTCGGAAAAGAGCAACAGCGGCAGGCTTTCCAGGGCCAGCTCCACTTGGTCTTTGTCGAGGAGTTGATCAGCCAGAAGGCGGGTGTAACCGAGACGCAGATCATACTCCGCTCCCTGGAGGAGGGTCAAAGCCAGGCGTAACTCTTCGTGGACGCTCCGGGATCGTTCCCCGCGTAAGGGTCCCCCGCGGGTGGGTCCATCCGGCAGCCAGCCGAAGCGGATTTGCGCCGAGACCTGGGATTCATCTCCTCCGAAGCGTAGCGTCAGCAGGGCACACTCTGCCGCCAAAGCGTGGCGCACGCCGCAAACCGGAGCGTTCCGCAATTCATTCCGGGCTTTCTGGAGATGTTGGTGGGCTTCCTTGAACTTGTCCGTACGGTCCCAGCGCAGCGCTTCCTCGGCCAGAATCAGATGGAGCAATCCCTTCCCCAGTGCTGCTTCCGGTTCGCGGAGGTCCTGGACGCCTTCCTGCCAGTGAGTCAGGACTTGGGCCATCAGATGTTCATCTTGCTGGACTTGGCGGCGATGGAGGAAGTAGAAGACGCCTCCTGCGATGCTGCCGAGGAGCGCGAGGATCAAACCCGCGATGAGGAGTTTTTCCCGGAGGGGTCGAGGTTCCAGTTCGACCTCGGTAACGCCAGCTTGAGCGAGGGCCTGGCCTGAGACGAGTTGCGCTTCGGAAGCATCGACGACGCCATCGAGCTTTTCCTGATTCTGCCGGGCGAGCGAAGGGAGGCGGGTGCGTGCTTGGCGCCAGTCGGCGGCCGCTTTCCCTTGAGGCTCCGGCACACGCAAGCGCTGGCGGCATTCCGGGCAGAGCACATTTTTGCCGGCCTTGCTCAGCGGTTCCTGCCACTGGTGCCCGCAGTAGTTGCAGTTCATGGCAATACTGCTGCTTTCCGGGGCTTCAGCCGCCGGCGGATCGTCCACCAGAGCCGAGACGGCAAGCTGCTCGATTTCCTCTGCCCGCGGAGGCGCGGGGATGGTGAACACCTTGCGGCAGGAAGGATTCTTGCAGGTCGCCCGCTTGCCGGCCAACTCCTCCTTCAGTCGATAGGGATGTTGACAATGCGGACACTGAAAGTCGATGGTCATGGCGCACCTACCGCCCGACGGGATCCCTCGCTTCGCTTTCACCCAGCGCGGGGTGAAATCCGCCACATCGTGCTCGATTCCGATAGGGACGATCTGTGTCCCATTATCTGGCCGCATCTGTCGAGAGGCAATCGGATTGTGGAAATTCTCCCTTGCTCCGGGTCCTGGGGCTTGCACAACAACAGAAGATTTTTGCTTTGTGAATGAAGTCCACACGATCGAAGGGAGTCCTCATGAAGGAGGCACTCGGATAAGGAGGCACTCGGATGGCCCTTTCCAGCGTGCGCGTGGGGGTATGGGGTGGTCTAGCCGGCATCGCTTTCCTCTTGAGCGGCAGTGGAAGGTGGACGCCCCATGCTCCCGGAGCGTTGCCTGCTTCCGAAGAGCGCTCGGCCTCATCGGGTCTTACCCTCTACGTTTCTCCGCAGGGAAACGACCGCTGGAGCGGCAGGTTGGCCCAAGCTGCTGCTCACGGCAGCGATGGTCCCGTCGCTAGTCTCGCCCAAGCTTTGCGGATAGCCCGCCAGTTGCGTCAGGCAGCGCCCCAGAAGCCTCCCCAGGCGCTCACCATCGTCTTGCGCGGCGGCCTCTACTTCCTGACTGAACCGGTGCTGCTGACTCCCCAAGATTCGGGAAGCGCCCAGGCTCCTCTGCGGATTGTCGCCTATCCCCAGGAACGGCCCATACTTAGCGGAGGGCGACGCGTGACCGGCTGGAAGGCTGCCACTGTTTCCGATCGGCTCCGCTGGCAGGCGGACTTGGCCGAGGTGCGGGCTGGCCAATGGGATTTCCGGCAATTGTGGGTCAATGGCCAGCGAGCGCGGCGAGCGCGCCACCCCAACACCGGCTTCCTCTCCGTTGCGGAATTGCCGGACGTGACCCAGGACACCCCTTGGAATCAGGGTCAAAAACGTTTCCGCTTCCGAGCGGGGGACCTATCTTGCTGGCCGACTTTGGACGCTGCCGAGGTCGTGGTCCTCAATCGCTGGGTGGAGTCCCGCTTGCCCGTTGTCCGTTGCGATGAAAAGGAACGACTACTGGAGTTCAGCAAGCGGAGCGTCTTCCGCCTGGACCAGGGCGATCCATACTACGTCGAGCACTGTCGGGAGGCCCTCGACGCGCCGGGGGAATGGTTCCTTGATCGGACCACAGGGCGATTGGAATATCTGCCCCGTGCGGGGGAAGAGATCGGCCAAAGCGAAGTGATCGCGCCGGTTCTGCCCCAGGTGGTGCGCATGGTGGGCGATCCGGCTCAGGGGCGCTGGGTGGAGCATGTCCACTGGGAAGGGATCACGTTTGCCCACACGGAGTGGTATTTTCCGGAGGCAAGCCGGCGCGGCAGGGATGTCGGCGGTTTCGCCCAGGCGGCAGTGGAAGTGCCCGGCGCGGTCTTTGCGGAAGGGGTGCGGCAGTGCACCTTTGAGCGCTGCACCTTCACCCAGCTTGGCACCTATGCCCTGGAGTTGGGCCGGGCCTGTTCCCGCAATCGCATCCTTCGCTGCTCCTTCTCCGATCTGGGCGCGGGCGGGATCAAAATCGGAGAAATGACCATCCGAGATGCTCCGGCGGATCAGACCTCCGATAACGAAGTGACGGACTGCACCCTGCGGGACGGCGGCCATCTGTTCCACAGCGGCGTCGGTATCTGGATTGGCCAGAGTGCCAACAACCGCATTGCCCACTGTGAAATCGCGGACTTCTACTACACCGGCATCAGCATCGGTTGGACGTGGGGTTACGGTCGGTCCTTAGCACGCGGAAATATCGTTGAATACAATCACGTCCACCATATCGGCCAAAAAAGCGACGGTAGCGGACCCTTGCTTAGCGATATGGGAGGCATCTACACGCTGGGCATTCAGCCTGGCACGGTGATCCGCTACAATCTCTGGCACGACATTGCCGCTTTGCGCTATGGCGGCTGGGGCATCTACTTCGACGAAGGGTCTACCGGAATCGTGGCGGAAAACAACGTGGTGTACAACACCACGCATGGCGGATTCCACCAGCATTACGGCAAGGACAATACGGTACAGAATAACATCTTCGCCGGGGCTAGGGATCATGCGATACAAGCAACTCGACCGGAAGATCATACCCGCTTCCGTTTCCTCCGCAACATCGTCCTCCATCGTGGGGAACAATTCCTGGCTGGCAATCTCGACTTCCACTTCGTCTTCGACCACAACCTCTATTGGCGGCCTGAGGGAGGAACAATGCGCTTCGGCAACCTCACGTGGGAGCAGTGGCAAGCCAAGGGAATGGATCGGCACTCGCGCCAGGCCGACCCCCAATTCCGCGATCCCCAGCGTTACGATTTCCGCCTCGCCGAGACTTCACCGGCGCGGGAGCTAGGTTTCCAGCCCTTCTCTCTGGATCAGGTAGGTCCGCGGCGGGAGAAAATGCCATAAAATCCCCGCAGATCCTACCCTGGTCCGCCATAAATTAAGGAGTGGGTGCTTGGCTGGACCTCCGCCTGATGTTGGCGGACCAGCGGTTATCCTTCGCTGATGTCTTGACGCGGGGGGAGGTGATCCCGCGCACAGTTCGGTTTTCAGGCTCTGCTCGGAAGGCGTCCTATGGCACTTCGCACTCTACTCCGCCAGGGGAGTCCGTTGGCGGACCCGGCGGTCCAGCTCCGCATTCTCTCCCAGGCAGGACGGCACAAACCGTTCGAGCAGTCCCTGGCAGAAAGCGGGTTGTACCCTTTGTGTGCCAGCGGCATTTCCGTGTTGCAGTTGAACTTGGGCAAGCTCTGCAACCAGACCTGTCGGCATTGCCATGTCGATGCCGGGCCGGAACGCCGCGAGGTGATGAGCCAAGAGACGATGCAACTGTGCCTCGACTTTTTGGCCCGCACGGACATTCCGATCGTGGACATCACGGGGGGCGCCCCGGAGATGAACCCCCACTTCCGCTGGCTGGTCCGGCAGGTCCGGGGCTTGGGCCGGCACGTCATCGACCGCTGCAACCTGACCATTCTCTTAGCTCCCGGTTACGAAGACTTGCCGGAGTTCCTCGCAGAGCAAGGCGTCGAGATCGTGGCCTCCTTGCCGTGTTATCTGGAAGAGAACACCGATGCTCAGCGCGGCTCGGGTGTCTTCGAGAAATCGATAGCTGCTCTTCGGCGGCTCAACGCCTTGGGTTATGGCCAGCCCAACAGCTCCTTGCACCTGACTCTGGTGTACAATCCGCTTGGCCCTTCCCTACCACCGGACCAGTCCACCCTGGAGGCGGCCTATCGGCGGGAGTTGGCCCGCCGCTACGGTATCGTCTTCCATCGTCTCTACACCATTACGAACATGCCCATTAGCCGCTTTCTGGAGGACCTGCTGAGTCGGGGGCAGCTCGAAGAGTACATGCAAAAGCTGATCGTGTCGTACAACCCGGCGGCTGCCGCCGGCGTGATGTGTCGGACCACCTTATCCGTCGGCTGGGATGGCCGGCTCTACGATTGCGACTTCAACCAGATGCTGCAACTGGGTTTGGCCCCCGATTGGCCCCAGCACATCCGGGAAGCCAATCCCGACCGGCTCGCCCAGCGCCGGATCACCACGGGACAACACTGCTATGGTTGCACTGCCGGAAACGGTTCCAGTTGCCAGGGAGCGGTGCTAGCTTGACCGTTGGAAAGACGGCGTCCGCCGAGGCAACCCTGCAGAGGCAGACGGTGGGTCGCCGGATGTAAATAGGGTAGCGTGTATCTGAGCAAGCGGTTCAGCGTCTTCCCGAAAGCGACGGCGCTGTAGCAGCCCTGGATCAGGGTGGCGGCATGTCAGCGTGGCGGTGTGGGCGGCGGCGGTTCCTTGAGGCTGGCGAGGAAGGCGACCAGATCGCGTAACTGTCGGCGCGTCAGCTTCGTATGCAGGTCCGCGGGCATGGCGCTGGGGCCTTTCCGCCGGGACTCGACATCGGCCTTGCGGATGACCAATTCCTGGTTCTCTGGCGTCACCAAGCGGATGGTGCTCTCGTCTTCATACTTGATCACTCCGGTGATCGTGCGTTCATCCTGAAGCAAGAGGATGGCCGTTTCGTACCCCTTGGCGATGCGGGCATCTGGGAAGACGACAGCTTCGAGGAAGTAGCGGTAATCCTTAGCGGGATCGGCGGCCAGTCCATTGAGCGCGGGTCCCACCTCGCCGCCCTGGCCATCGAGTTTGTGGCAGCGCTGGCAGTACACGGCGGAGTGATTCAGAACGATGTCGCGCCCGCGTTCCGGGTTGCCGCCACGCAGGGCGTCCAGATACGGTGCTAAGGGATCGGCGGATTTCTGTTGAGCTTGGCGGTAGGCTTGCACTTTCTGGGCCAGCGGGGCGAACAGCTTCTTCCCTGGAGCAGATTGGGAGCGGGTCTCGGCGGCTTCGAGCAGATCCAGGAGCAGCTCCGGAGCGAGTCGGCCTGCCAGCGCCTGATCGAGCCAGTCAGCCAGGAGGCGATCCACACTTTCGGAAGGTTGCGGCCAACGGCCTAGGAGGGTCAAGGCTTCTTGTTTTTCCACGATGTCGGCTTGGGGGTTGCTGAGCAAGCGCAGGACTTCTGGCAGGAGGGCTTGGGGGTGGCGGCGAGCCAGGATGTGCCGGGCCGCCGCACGCAGAGCGGCATGCGGCGCTTGACGGGCCTTCTCCGCCACGGCGGCGAGGTCCGCATACCGCAGGACTTCGAGGGCATAAAGAGCTTCTACCCGCAGGGACAGCGGCTGTTGCTCCTGTTGGACAACCTCGGCTAGTGCGGGACCGAAGTCTTGAAGGCCGAGCCGGGCGATAGTTTGGGCGGCCTGGCGGCGCACCGGGTCCGAACCGGTAAACAGACGTGCTCCTTGCTGCCGGACAGCAGCCGCGACAACGGCGGCGTCGCGCCGGGGCAAATCCAACGTCAAGCCGGTGATGGGGTCGCGCCGGGGTGGGGCCGGCCAGTCTGCAAGCAACTTGAGGGCGAAGAGGCGGAGGTGATCCGGAGCGTGGGTTCGGCCAGCCAGGCGTGCCAGTCGCTCCGCTCCTGGAGCGTCTCCCAAAATGTAGTTGGCCGCAGCAGACCGATAGGCTACCGCCAAGCTGCGCTCGCTTTGATCCGCCAGGCGGGCCAAGGCCGGCAGGGCGGAGAATACCCGCTCCTCATAGATTGCACGGGCTGCTTCGGCGACAATCCTCTCCTCGGCATCGTTCAGGAAATTGGCCAGCCGCTCGCTCCGGTGTTTGCGCAAGGTCAGGACGAGGGCCAAGCGCACGGCGGGATGATTCGCGGAGGGGTCCTGCCGCACAGCCTCTTGCCAGCTTTCCCACAAATCCTGCGGATTGCTGAAAGCATAGTACAGCCCCATGACGGCCGCATGCCGCAGGTACGGGTCCTGGTTATTGTTGCTGACAAGCAGTTCAAATAGCGGTTTGAGGTAGGCGCTTCTCGCGGAAGAAGCAGGGTTCGCGGAAGATGCCGGCGGGCCGAGTTTCCCGTAGGTGATGGCAGCAGCGCTGCGGACGTGGGGCTGCCCCTCCCGTAGCAAGCGGGCCAGTCGGCTGTGCCCCTGGGAGAGGTGCTGCGCCATGTCGGCTGCCGTGGAAGAGGAAGAGGGGGCAGCACGGCGGCTTTGACTGGCGAACCACACGTCCCCCAACTGTTCTGCGGCCGCTCGGCCGACTTCAGGGTCCGGGTCGGCCAGGAGGTCCGCCAAGACCTGGAGGAGACCAGTGCGTGTCGCGGAGGCTTTGGCGTCGGAGGGAGACAGGCGGCGTGCGATCATGCCCAGTCCCCAGAGAGCGTGCAGGCGGGCCAAGCGGCTGGCCGACCGATCCGCGGCGATTTCCCGTAGAGACTGATGGGCTTGGCGCTCAGCTAGTTCCAATTGAGCATAGAGCCGCACCTGCTGATGCGGATGCCCCAAGAGTTGGCACAATTCGGCTGCCGAACGCTGCGGGAAGCCTTCCCGTAGCAAGCGTTGCACTTCAGCCACGACCGGCTGGCTCTGGGCTTGCGGGTCCGTGACGCGGAAGAGGCGTCCTTTCCCCGGCGGATTCCAGCCGCCCACCCAGTCGCTCCAGTAGAAAGCGCCATCTGGGCCGAAGTCGCAATCGGTGGCAACAATGCCCCGGAGAAAGGGTTCCGCCTGCACCATCTCAAACCCAGCTCCCTTGGGGCGAAAACGAACGTTCCAGATTACGCTGCTGTTCGGATCTGCGGTGAAGTCGCAGGCGAAGAAGGAGTCGCGGTAGCGGTCTGCCAGTCCGACCCCCGGATAGTGGACGATGCCAGCCGGGCCGTTCCCCAGATGGGAAACAGGCGGTATGATCCACGCGGGTTGGTCCGCATGATAAGTATGCCAGAGCTTCTCGACGTTCCACGGCCCGCGGTTCCCTTGCGGGGTGTCCGGTGTGTGGTAGAGGGTGCCGTACTGATAGCCGCCGCGCCAGCCGCTATCCCCTCCTTCCATCACGTAGACCCAGCGGGCGCGATCGCCGGAGTCGGAGTTGTTATCGAAGGTGAACAAATACCCCAAATCGTCAAAGGCCAACTCCTGAGGATTGCGCAGCCCCCAGTGAACAACTTCCAGTCGGCTGCCATCCAGTTCGCAGCGTAGCACGGCACCCATGTTCGGATAAAGTAAACGCTGGCCCTCCCTGGTGAGGACCTGGAAGCCGCGGTCGCCGATCGAAAAGTAGAGCCGCCCATCGGGACCCAACCGCAAACCGTGCAGATCATGACCGAGGAATTGCGCGGTGGGACCGAAGCCGCTGAACAGGGTTTCCTTAACATCCGCCACACCGTCTCGATTCGTGTCTTGTAGGAGATACAGATCGGGAATGCAGGCGAAGTACACCCGGCCGCGATAGGCCAGCACTCCTGCCGCCAGCCCATCTTGGGGGCGATTGTACCCTCCGGAAAAGATCGTGCTTTTCGTGGCCCGGCCCGTTCCCTGCTCGTCCCAGACTAACCGCAACTGATCGCTGTATTTCTCGAACCCCTGATATTTGTGCTTTTTGTACATGGCCAGCAGATCATCGATCGTACGATTGGCCAGGTCTTCTTCCAGCCAGTACATGTGGCTGCGGGTATCGGGGACGCCCCGTCCGAAGCGGGTGGTTTCGGCGATGAAGGCGCGGCCTTGTTCGTCGAAGCAGAACGCCACGGGATTAGCCAGCAGCGGTTCCGCCGCCCAGAGTTGCACTTTCAAGCTCTTATCGGCGAGGCGTAGGCGGCCCAAGGTCTCTTCCGCTCCGCCCAACTTCCCCGGACGCTGGCCCCAACTGGAAGGCATCCCCCATCCCCCGACCACTGCCAAGAGGATGCCACCGATCCACCCTGCGACGGCTGCCTTTCGATGCATGATGAAGACTCCTTGAAGCTTTCGCTTTTCCTCTAATGTATGAAACCATTCCCATGCCCTGGCCTTGCTCCCCATGGACCAGGTCTTCGGCCAGGCATTGTGTGGGAAACGCCCCTATTCTCCGATGGGAAGAGGGGGTTAGGACCGAACAAGGTCGCTGCGAGAAAGGCCGGCTCACTTCTTCGGCTGACCCTGCGGAGGTTGGCGAGGCTGGTCGGGCAAGGGTTCGAGGAGACGCGGTTCCTGTGCGGCAATCGCATAGGCATCGCTGTCCTGCTGACGGACTTTCTTACCCCCTTGCTGCAAGATGGCGCGCTCGGCCAGTTCGAGGATGAGGTCGGCCTGCTCGCTGATCCGCATCTTTTCGGGCAGTTGGGGGCGGGTGCGATTGAGGTAGATGTCCTGAACTTTGTACTGCGGCAATTGGGCCAGGCGGCGCTGACCCCAGCGGACACCGAGAATGCAGCCCGCAGTGGCAGCATTGCAATCGGCGTCGTAACCCAGGGCCATCGCATATTGCAGCGTCTTGTAGAAGTCATCCTGACCGTAAAGCAAAGCCAGTACGATCAGTGCGCCATTAGTTGGCGTGGCATTGTCATTCCAGCCGCGCTCGCGGTACCAGCGTTGATGAATCTGTTGACGGGCCGCTTTCCAATCCTGCGGATGCTGGCGAAAAGCAGCGCGGGCATCGCGAATGGCGGCATAGAGACTGCTCCGCCGATCCAACGCTGGCAGGGCACTTTCGAGAACCTGTTCGATGGGCCGCTGATCCACGAAGCAGAGACTGATGAACGCTGGCCAGAATTGGGCTGCCTGCAACGGCTCCTGGGACACGGCCACTTTCGCATAATGCAATCCCAACTCGGCGGCCAGTTGGGGCATTCCCGGACAGACCAAACCGTACGCTTCCGTGCAGAATTGGGCCGAGAGGTTGTACCAGGCGTGTTCGTTGCGATCGACGTCGCCGGTCTGGGGCGGCAACAAGCCCTCCTCCATCAAGGCGCGTGCCCGTTTGTTCGCCCGCCACACTCCTGTGTTCATGTTGGCCTTCCAGATTTCGGCAATCCGGGCGTAGGGCAGCTTGAGGGTCTTGTCCCGCGCCATGAAGTACAAATGTGTCAGCTCAATGTCGCTGTCATCATCGGAGCGGGCACCCTGGGCGAGAAAAGTGAACTGCGGCAGGCTATCGCGGGGCTGCTCCAGGTATTTGAACTCATGAGGGAGCCCTTCGAGATTTCCAATGAGCATGCCCAGCCAGCCGCCGTAGATGCGGTCATACAATTCCTGCCGCGTCAGGATGGCTTCGCGGACTTGGAGCTTGGCTGGAGGCGTGGCTTGCTCTGGCTGGACTGTTGCCCCTCGCGTTACCGCGGCACCGACCGTTGCTGCGCCCAGGAATAGTAGGGCTGGAAATCGCCAGGGTGTATGCATGGAAAATCCTCCGCTACAAGGTTGGGTTCGGCAATCCGATTATGTCACAATCCTTTGCTCCTTGCTATGACCCTGGGGCTGATCCACAAAAAGGATCCTTCCTCGACAGGTAGCCGCTGCGAGTTCCCCTCGAAACCCCATCGGAATAGCTAGCGATTCTATTGCGGCGTGGGTTTCATTGCGGCGTGATCAGCGCGGCAGGTTCAGTTCCCAGAGTCGAATATCCTGACCGTCAGTAGAAAGCAGGTAACGGCCATCGGGAGATACAGTAATCGATTGGATGCTGCTGGCGTGGCCGAAAAGGATACCCGCTGCTTTGCCGCTTTCCAGATCCCACACGAAGATGGTGCTGGGTAGGTTCTCCACCACGGGCCGCTGGCTGTTGGGGTTGGGATAACCACGGAACCGATGCTCCCCCGCAATCAGATAGCGACCGCAGCGGGCCAGGCAGGTGAAGCCGCGCTCTGGGACGACCCGAAAGGGTACAACCCAGGGCAGGGGCGGGTCTTTTTGCGGCACCTCCGGCGCTTCCAGAACCTGTAACTGTTTTCCTGTGGTCACGTTCCACACGTGAATGGCTGGATAATCCCTCACTGCTGCGATGAGTTTGTTTTTCTCCCAGAACAACAGACGGCTGACTCGGGGTACGACTTTGCGTTTGCCGGGAATGGGTATCTCCATCGCACGGAGTTGTTTGCCTTCGGGAAGATTCCACAGAATGATCTCTCCCACAGCGCTGCCACTGGCCAGGATTTGCCCGTTTGGCGACGCCGCCAGGGCATGAACCTCATGAGTGTGGCCTCCCAAAGCGTAGACCATTTTGCGGGTGGTGCGGTCCCAGACATAAACGGTTTTGTCAGCACTGGCTCCACAGATGTAGCGGTCATCGGGAGGGGCAAAGCAGACAGCCCGAAGCGGTCGGCGGACAATGTCGGCTGAAGCTGCCAGACTGAAGAGCGGCCGGGCTTCTTCGCCTCCTGCTGCTTCTACAAGCCGGGGATGAGTCAAAAACTCCCATACGACCACGTGGTCTGTTTGCGCCGTGGCCCAGTAATACGGCCGAGGCCGGTCGTTGTTGGCCCAGCTCGTCTCCCAGGCCAGATCATAGATCGCATCGAAGGGAGGAAACTTGGGATGGTCGTCGCGGTGCGGCGGAGGAGGGAAGGAGGTCTTCTTCCAGACCTCTTTCGGTTTCTCCAGGGTGGACAGATCGAAACAGTGCACCGTGTTGCCGGCGGCAACGAGAAACCGGCGGTTATTGAATGGCACAAAGCTCACGCACCGAGCCAGCGCCAAAGGGATGCGAGCGATTTCTTTCCCGACGTGGGGTAACGGGGGTTTTTCTGGAGCAGTTCCTGGGCCAGAGGGACCTCCTGACTGCGAGTTTCCTCCTGGAGCTTGCCCGAAAGTTGAACCGGGGCCGAAGAGCAGGGGCAGTCCGGCCGCCGTGCGGCAGAAAGCCCGGCGATCCCAAAGGCGGTCCGATCCGTTTGTCGTCATGGTGAGTCTCCTTTCGTTTGAAGTTAGCTTCCACAGGCGGCTTCAACCGCCGGTGCTTGCGGGTACCGTTGCTCTGGATTTTCCCCTCCCTCTCCGGTTGTCCTACGCTCATGTGTCCTGCGCTCGTTTGTATTGCTGACGTTCCACCACCCGCCGCGGTTTGCCTGGAGCAGGGTGCTGTTACACAGCTTCCACTCTGTCCACTCTGTCAGAGAGTCTGTGAACTGTCCCACTGCCAGGGTGATGGCGGGATGGATCAACCCTAGGAACGGGTGCAACAGCGTGGGGGGAAGTTGCATCCCTTTCGAGTGGGTCCGAGGGCGTAACAACCGAACCCATGAGGTGGCAGCGGTTCGTTGGAGGGTACCTAATGTATAAATGTCCCATATTTGGCGATTTGTCAAGGAAAAAATGGAAAAAAGTGGAAAAAAGTTCCGCATGACGGGGAAACACAACAGGCCAACGCCACGGGAGATGACTTTCGGTCAAGGTCGATCATGCCGGGGAGCCGTCCTGACTATCAATAGAGGGATGGGCGAGGAGGGGTGAAGGCTGAAGCCGCAGGAGGTTAGTTGTTAGCAGAGTGGATAGCCTTGTTTTGCCAGTGGGGATGGCCTTGGAAGTTTGCTGCACTCGCTTTGCGAGGAGGGGGAAGGACATAAGCGGATGGGGAAGGGTACGGGCGGGTGGATGGAGTTCGGTCTGGAGGGACGGTGAATGAATTGGGAAAGGGGAGGAGTCGGAGCGGTTGTATTGACGGAGTGAGGGGAATTTGTACGCCTAGGGTAGTGCGGGGGCTGTAGGGAGAGAACAGGAGCGTGGGAGTGATGGAAGATGCCGAGCGGTGTGTCCTGGGCTGGTGGGTGCCGGAGGGTGGAGGGGGATGTGTGTGGTCAGCGGCGGGCGTGCGGGCGGTGATTGGGGATGTGAGCCGGGAAGTGGTGGTGGTGCGGGATGAGGCAGGCCGTTGGGGTGTAGCGCGGGGCGGCCGGGTGGTTCTGGGGTCCAGAAAGGCAAGTCCTGACGGCTATGGGGTGATGGGAGTGCTGGGCCGATTGGAGCCGTCCTGTTTGGGAAGCGCGGCCTTCCGGCAAGCCCATGGGGTGCGTTACGCCTACATGACAGGGGCGATGGCCAATGGGATCGCCTCAGTGGAACTGGTTTGTGCGGCGAGCGCAGGCGGGTTTCTCGGCAGTTTTGGGGCCGCGGGTTTGCCGGTGTCACGAGTGGCCGAGGCCGTGGATCGCTTGCAAGCGCAACTGGGGAGCCGGCCCTTTTGCGTAAACCTAATCCACAGCCCGCAGGAGCCGGAGTGGGAATGGGGCGTGGCCGAGGTGCTGGTGCGTCAGGGGGTGCGGTGTGTGGAAGCGAGCGCGTACATGGAGTTGACCCCGGCACTGGTGTGGTATGCGGCCTATGGCGGGGGAAAGCATCGGATCATTGCCAAGGTCTCGCGGGAGGAGGTGGCCCGCCGCTTCCTCAGTCCCCCGCCGCCCCACATGCTAGCAGAGTTGGTTCGGAGCGGCCGGCTGCAAGAAGGGGAAGCCGCGGTCGCCGCCCGGCGTCCCTTGGCCGAAGATGTCACGGTGGAAGCGGATTCCGGCGGCCATACGGACAATCGGCCCGCGGTGGTGCTGCTGCCCTTGATGCGGGCATTGGCGCAGCAAGTGCGGCGGGAACATGGATATGAGGCACGCGTGCGGGTGGGGTTGGGGGGAGGGATAGCCACCCCGGAGGCCGTGGCGGCGGCCTGGGCGATGGGCGCCGATTACGTCGTGACGGGGAGCATCAATCAAGCCTGTGTGGAATCGGGCACGTCCGAGGCCGTGCGGGCCATGCTGGCGCAGGCTGCCATCGCGGATGTGGGAATGGCTCCGGCGGCGGACATGTTCGAGATGGGCGTCAAGGTGCAGGTACTCAAGCGCGGCACTATGTTCGCCATGCGCGCCCAGCGGCTCTATGACCTGTACCGTGCTTATGGGAGTTGGGAGGAACTGCCCGCCTCCGAGCGCGAATGGGTGGAACGGGTCTGTTTCCGCCAGTCGTTTGCCGAGGTCTGGCATCAGGTCCAGGAGTACTGGCAGCAGCGGGATGCCAGCCAGTTGGAACGCGCCCAGCGCGACGGGAAGCACCGCCTGGCCCTGGCCTTCCGCTGGTATTTGGGTCTGTCGAGCCGCTGGGCCAATCGGGGAGAGCCGGGGCGGGAGTTGGATTATCAGGTCTGGTGTGGTCCTGCGATGGGCGGTTTCAATGCCTGGGTGCGGGGTTCGCCTCTGGAAGCCGTTCGAGAACGCCAGGTGGTGGCCGTGGGCTGGAACCTACTTTACGGGTCGTGCATAGCCCTGCGGCGAATGCAGCTCCAGCAGATGGGGGTGAACTGGAGTGATGACTACTATCCGCGGGGTCCGTGGCGGCGGGAGGAGTTACAGCGCTGGTTTGCCCCCGCGGTGTAAGCGCTCCGCCTGAATTGAGCGATCGGTTGGGACCATTGGCGAGCCGAGGAGGCAGAGGTTCTCCGAGAGGTCGGGAGGTTTCAGGACGATGCGGGAAACGGCGATGGCGAATAGAAGTGAACCGCTGGCGGTGATCGGGATCGGCTGCCTGTTTCCCGCAGGAAGTCGTGATGCCTCCTGGTACTGGGCGGCCATCAAGGGGGGTGTGGATGGCATTGCGGAGGTGCCGCCGTCACGCTGGTCGGTGGCTTCTCTGGAGGAGTACTACGATAGCGATCCCAAGGCGGCGGATCGGACCTATGCTCGCCGCGGGGCTTTTCTGGAAGCGGTGGAGTTCGATCCCCTGGCTTTCGGCATTGCGCCGCGCGACCTGGAGGCGACCGACAGCACCCAATTGCTCGCTTTGGTTGCGGCGCAACAAGCGCTAGCCGATGCTGGCATCGAGGTCGTGGATGAACGGCGGGATTCGGTGACGGCGGGCGACCGTCGTCGGATTCGCCGGGACCGGGTGGCGGTCATCCTGGGTGTGACCGGTCCGCAGGAGTTGGTCATTCCCCTGGGTGCCCGTTTGGCCTATCCGCAGTGGCGGCGGGGGATGCAAGCGGCGGGGATTGCTCCGGAACAAATCGAGGAGGCCGTCCGGCGGATCGGGGAACAGTTTGTTTCCTGGCAAGAGAACAGCTTTCCGGGTCTGTTAGGGAATGTGGTGGCGGGCCGGATCGCCAACCGGCTGAATCTGGGGGGGACGAACTGCGTGGTGGATGCGGCCTGTGCCAGCGCCCTGGCCGCGGTGGAAATGGCGGCTTTGGAGCTGGAAACTGGCCGAGCGGACGTGGTCATCACCGGCGGCTGCGACACTTTCAGCGACATCTTCATGTACATGTGCTTCAGCAAAACACCTGCCTTATCTCGCACAGGAGATGCCCGCCCTTTCGACGCTGACGGCGATGGCACCATTCTAGGAGAAGGGCTGGGACTGGTGGTGCTCAAACGGCTGGGCGATGCCGTGGCGGCGGGGGACCGCATTTATGCGGTGGTGCGGGGGATCGGCAGCAGCAGTGACGGTCGGGGGACAGCGATTTATGCTCCGAGTGCTGAAGGCCAGCAGCGTTGCTTGCGCAGTGCCTATGAGCGGGCCGGTATTTCCCCCGTAACGGTGGAACTGGTCGAAGCCCATGGGACAGGGACGCGGGTGGGCGATGCCACGGAAGCGCAGGCTTTGATCGCCGTTTATCAGCAGGCCGCATCGCAGCAGGCTGCCTCGCGGCGTACCCGGCCCTGGTGTGCTCTAGGCAGTGTCAAATCGCAGATTGGCCACACCAAGGCAGCAGCGGGGGCCGCCTCGCTGATCAAAGCGGTGCTGGCCCTTTATCACAAAGTGCTGCCGCCGACTTTGAAAGTCCGCCAGCCGGTGGAACCGCTGCGGGCCCCGGATTGCCCCTTTTATCTCAATACCACCTTACGTCCGTGGCTGCCGCGCGCGGAGCATCCCCGGCGTGCCGCCGTCTCCGCCTTCGGCTTCGGGGGCAGCAATTTCCACGCCGTGCTAGAAGAATACTCTCCCTGCAAGACCGCACCCGACTGGACCGGACAGGTGGAAATCCTCCCCCTGGCCGGGGAGTCCCTGGAAGACCTCCGCGCCGCTGTGGCCCAACTGCCGGACCATGTGGACGAACTATTCCTGCAAGCCGCACAGGCCCGGCAGCAGTGGAAACCAACCGCCTCCTTTCGCTTGCTGCTCGTTCTGACTCGCCAAGGACCTCCATCCCGCCGCCAGTGGCTGAATCAAGTGTGGCAGCGGCTTCCAGAGGCCGCCCAGCAGCGACAACTCACCGTCAGGCCGGGGGCGTATCTGGGTTATGGGGCAGTTCCAGGTGGGCTGGCGATTCTGTTTCCAGGTCAAGGTTCGCAATATGTCGGCATGCTGCGGGAACTGGCCTGTTTGTTCCCGGAGATGCTGGAGAGCCTAGCTCAGGCCAATGCCGTCTGTGGAGAAGAGGACGGGTGGCGGCTGTCCGATCGCATTTATCCGCCTGCTGCCTTCGATGATTCGTCACGTCAGCAACAGACAGCGGAACTCCGGGCGACCGAGTGGGCGCAACCCGCTTTGGGGGCCATCGGCTGGGGGGCTTGGCGAGTCCTGCGGGAGCGTTTTGGCCTAGCAGCCTCTGCCTGGGCAGGCCACAGCTACGGTGAACTTGTGGCCCTGGCTGCGGCGGGATGCTACACGCCGGAGACGCTCTATCGCTTGTCGCGGGAGCGGGGCCGATTGTTGGCGGCGGCGGGTCAATGTACCCCCGGCGGCATGCTGGCCGTGCGGGCCTCCCGTGACGTCCTGGAGCAGTGGATCGCTCAGCACCAATGGCAGGTGGTTGTGGCGAACCGCAATGGACCGGAACAACAGGTCCTGTCGGGACCGCTGACGGAAATCGAGCGGACGGCGGCCTTCCTGCAACGGCAAGGTGTTGGTTGCGTCCGCTTGGCTGTTTCTGGAGCATTCCATAGTCCCTGGGTGCAAAGCGCGGTGGAACCATTCCATCGCCTGCTCAATGCTTGCGACATTCAAATTCCCCAAGGCCGGGTCTATGCCAACGCCACGGCAGCGCCCTATCCCCCGAATCCCGCCGGGGTCCGAACCTTGCTCGCGGAGCAACTCGTCCGGCCTGTGGCCTTTCAGGAGCAAGTGCAAAGGATGCTCCAGGACGGCCTGCGCTGCTTTGTGGAGGTGGGACCGGGGACGGTCCTGACTCGCCTCGTGAATACGATCATCCGCAGCACAGGAGCGGCCGAGGCGGTGGCTTTACCTCTGGACGCTTCCGCGGGTCAAGGTTCTGGTGTGGAGGACTTGGCCCATCTGCTCGCGCAGGTGGCAGCGCTGGGTTATCCGTTACATCTGGAGGCATGGGAGCGCGAGAGCCGGTGTCGGCCCCTTCGTCAGCAGACTCCCAGGGGCCGTTGGACTGTGTCCATCAGTGGGGCCAATTATGTGGCTCCCAAGGCTGCCTCGGCGGTTCCCGCTTCTCCGCCGCCGGCCTCCTCGGCACCTTCCGCAGCGCCCGTCCCTGCCGCTTCTGGTCCCGCTGCTTCCTCCCTCCTGCCCCCTTCACGACCTGATCCTGCCCCCGCCTCGTTGCCGTGTGCTACCCTTCCTTCGTCCGCGCTGGCAACTCCGTCAGCGGCTCCCACTCAACCCTCTGTGCTCACCCCTTCTGCCCCGCCTCCGGCCTTAGCATCGGCTCCACCATCTGCGGTATCTTCACCAGCCAATACCCTAAAACAACCTTCTTTCCCCAAGTCGTTATTTCCAGGGACTACGACGATGGATCACACGCGTATCGACCCTTCGGCCCCAGCGCGAAACACGGACCCGCCACGGGATGCCCCGCGAACATCTCCGGTGGCTGTCCCTGCCGCCGCAGACTATGTGCGGACTGGCTCCGATCCTGGAGCGGATTGCCGCCGACATTCAGAGACTGCCCCGGCGTCGGCGGGCGGATCAGTGGCAGCAGGAGGAGGGAGTTCAGACGGAGATGCGCGTCCCGGGGTGCCGGTGACGCGGTCGGCGGACCCGTGGCACCAACTGTTGCAACTGACCTGGCAGAGCCTAGCGCTGGTCCAACGCATCCAGGAGCAAACTGCCGCCCTGCACAAACAGTTTCTGGACGCTCAGGAGACCGCTCAGCGCACCTTGCTGGCTCTCTTGGAACAACAACGGCAATTGTGGGGCGGCGGCGTGCCGCTTTCGGTCCCCTCCTCGCTGTCTGGTTCCGATGGTGTGCCAGCGGGTGCGGCATCCCCAGGGCAGATGGCGCCAGCTTCTCCCGCGCCGGTGTCTGCATCACGTCTGTTGGAAATGTCGGCCAAACCGCCGTCCGCTTCACTTCCAGCAGAGGTGGCGGCATCTTCCTCGTCCTCGGTGCTGGCAGGGGACCGAGCGGATACACCGCCGCTCGATAGCCGCCAAAGTGTACAACCGGTGCGGGAAATACAACGGCCCGAAATGTCTCTGCCTAAGATGGCTCCCGTTCCAGTTGCCGTATCCCCCTCGGCTTCATCTCCCACTGCCCCTGTTACCCCTGTTCCCGTTCCAGCGCCAGCTTCGGCTCCAGCTCCCGCTTCGCAACCTGTTTTGGATTCTGGCTCAGTAGCGGGAGTGGTGTTGCAGGTGGTATCGGAGAAGACGGGGTATCCGGTGGAGAGTTTGGGTTGGGATTTGGCGTTAGACGCGGATTTGGGGATTGATTCGATCAAGCGGGTGGAGATTTTCAGTGCGTTGCAGGAGCGGTTGCCGGGCGCACCGGCGGTGAAGGCGGAGCATGTGGGTCAGTTGCAGACCTTGCGGGATGTAATCCGCTTCCTCACGGCGGGTAATGGAACTGCTGCGGCTTCTCCGGGATCGCCGGGAATGACAGTGTGGCCAGAGCGGCTTGCTCCTGCGGTTCAAGTCACGAGCCAAACAACTCAACAAGTCACGAGCCAAACAACGGCAAGCGCCAACCTAGCCGGGTCCCCTTCGGCTTTTTCGCCGCCATCGTCTCGCAATGAAGCTGCTGGGGTATCGCCTGGCATTGGTACCGGATCGGCCTCCGCTCCGCCAGTGGGGACGGTGGCGCAGCCTGTTTCGGAATCGGATTCGGTGCCCGGAGTGGTGTTGCAGGTGGTATCGGAGAAGACGGGGTATCCGGTGGAGAGTTTGGGTTGGGATTTGGCGTTAGACGCGGATTTGGGGATTGATTCGATCAAGCGGGTGGAGATTTTCAGTGCGTTGCAGGAGCGGTTGCCGGGCGCACCGGCGGTGAAGGCGGAGCATGTGGGTCAGTTGCAGACCTTGCGGGATGTAATCCGCTTCCTCACGGCGGGTAATGGAACTGCTGCGGCTCAGGGAAAGGAACCGACCTGGGCGAACGGTGGATCAGGCCGTCGGGAGGGTCCCGATTTTTTTCCCCCCGCCTTCCCCGTGCCGCCGCCCCTAACAGCGGTTCCTGACCCTTTTCCAGAACCGTCCAAGGGCCAATGTGCTTCGGCGGTGGCAGAAATACCTGCACCTTCCGTAGAGGCGCCAGGGGTACCCGTACCTTCCATAGCGGCACCATCACCTTCCATGCTGGACCGTGCTGAACCGATCCCGCCTCGTGGGGAGGACGTGCCACGGCCTGATGGGGAACCGGTTTCGGTGCCTCCATTTTCTCCTCCTGGCGATTGGACCGCTGTGTTGTGCCGCCAGGTGTTGTGCTCTGTCTCCTGGGGGGGTGAGCCGCGGGCCACAATACCTTGGCCGGAAGCAGGGGAAGTCTGGCTCGTGGCAGACGAGGGAGACGTACTGGCTGCGGAAGTGGGGAAGGCTCTCGCGGGTCGCGGACTGCCCGTGCGCCATCAGGCGTGGGAGGCAGCCCCTGCGGGAACCCCGACGGGAAGCTGGGCGGGTCTGATTCTGGTAGCGCCGCTTCAGGAACGGCCGTTCCATCCTGGGGTACTGGCCTGGTTGCAACGCGCGGCGAAGGCCTTCCCGCGATCCGGAGATCGACGGGCCTTCCTCGTGGGTTTGATCCGCTTGGATGGTCAGTTCGGCTTGGGACCGCTGCGGCCGGATACACCGGTTGGGCAAAGCGGCCTGGCCGGCTGGATCAAAACCGCCCGCTGGGAATGGCCGCATGTCGCTTGCAAGGTGATCGATGTGGCGCCGGAATGGTCCGAAGCCCCGGAAATGGCCGAGGAAGTGGCGGCAGAAGTGCTGGCCGACGGCCCGATTGAGATCGGACTGTCCGAACCGTGGCAGCGGTGGGTGCCGGTGCTGAAGGAGGAACCGCTGGACGGCCTCCGTGGGGATGGCCCGCTCCAGCCGGACGATGTGGTGTTGATCACCGGCGGCGGGCGCGGAGTGACGGCGGACTTGGCCCAAGCTCTGGCCGAGGCGGGACGCGGTACGCTGGTCCTGGTGGGCCGCACGCCCTTGCCGACAGGTGATCTGCCCTCCTGGTGGCCGGAGAGCGAGGAGGAGGCTGTCCTCAAGCGAGCAGTCGCCGAACATCTGGGACCTGGAGCTTCCCCACGTCAGATTCAAGAGCAGTACCAACTCCGGCGGGCACAGCAGGAATTGCAGCGGACTTTGCAGCGCCTGTCGGCCCAGGGCGCCCGGATCGCTTACTACAGCCTTGACATTGCTGACCAGGCGGCGGTGCAGCATTTGGTGGCCGAAGTTCGCCAGCGCTGGGGGCCGATCACGCGGCTGATTCACGGCGCCGGCGTGCTGGCGGACCGCCGCCTGGAGGACCTGACGGCCGAACAATTCGAGCGGGTGTACCGGACCAAGGTCATCGGCCTGGAACACTTGCTGGCGGCGCTAGGTCAGGAGCCGCTGCGGACTTTGGCGGTGTTCAGTTCGACAACGGCCCGGTTAGGTCGCACCGGCCAAGGGGCGTATGCCTGCGCCAACGAAGTGCTCAACAAACTGATGCAGCGCGAAGCCCGGCGGCGCCCTCAGACGCGCGTTATCGCCTTCAACTGGGGACCCTGGGATGGCGGCATGGTGACATCCGCGCTCAAGCGGCTGTTTGCGGCGGAAGGTGTCGGCTTGATTCCTCGCCAGGCTGGTGGCCGTTATGGAGCGTGGGAAATCCAGAAGTGGGACAGCGGAGTGGAAATTGTCATCAGTGCTCGGACTTCCGGGAAGGATGTTCCGACTTTCGCCTTGACCCTGGCCGGCACCAGCCCGGTGGGAGGGACGGGGGAACCTTTGGCCGCTCCGCGGATGCCCAGCCGGGGGAATGGGGAAGGGACGGCCTTCCGCAGCAACGGCGTGACACCCCATCCTGCGCCGCCGCGGGGAGCGGAGATGACCCTGGCATTCGAGCGGCCCCTCGATGTCAGCAATCATCCGGTACTGGCCGACCATGTGCTAGAGGGGCGGGCGGTGGTGCCCGTGGCTTTGCATCTGGAGTGGCTGGCCCACGCGGCGGTGCATCGCCATCCCGGCTTGCAGTTTTGCGGCTGCGACCAGCTCCGGATTTACCACGGCCTGATGCTGGAGGCTAGCGAGTCGGCGGTGCTGCAAGTCTGGTGCGGTCCATCCTCCCGACAGGACGGCGGCTACTGGCAGACGGTGGAGGTGCGCAGCCGGGGAGCTGCCGGACGGGAATGGCTCCATGCCCGCGCTTGTGTGCTGGTAGCCGAGCAGTGGCCGGCCCCGCCGCCGACGGAACCGATACCAGAGGGCGGCCAGCCCTGGCTCTGGAGCATGGAGGATACGTATGAGCATTTGCTCTTTCACGGCCCGCAGTGGCGCGGCGTGCGGCACATTCAGAAACTGGAAGACGACCTGTGGCTGGCCAAGGTCCGAACTGCTCCGCCACCAGCCCAATGGCTCACCTCCCCCTTGCGTTCCGCCTGGCTGGCCGATCCCTTGGTCCTCGACGGCGCCTTGCAGTTGCTGATCGTGGCGGCCTACGAGCACTATCAACTGCGCTGTCTGCCCGTGGCTTTAGGGCGTTACCGCCAATACCGCCGTCACTTCCCGGCTACCGAAACCACCGTCCTCCTGCGTCTGCGTTGCCGGGAGCATGCCCTGGTGCAAGCCGACATCGAGTTCCGGGATGACCACGGCCTGATCGCTCAAATCCAGGACTGCGAGGCGGTCCTCCAGGAACAGTTGGCACGGGCCTTCCGGAACAACCGGTTGCGAAGTCATTGACCCGTGCCCAAGGTGTCCGAGACATGCCCCTGGCAGAAGCGGGCAATTCCTGGAGCTTTCCCGGCAGGTGTAGCGACTTATGAGAGCAGAGACCGTAGCGATTGTGGGCATGGCGATGCGCTTGCCTGGCGCTCAGGACCAAGAATCCCGGTACTGGCAGGCGATTGTCCAGGGTGCAGATTGTTCCCGCGATGTGCCGCCGCAGCGGTGGATGCTCCCGCCGGAGCGCTGTTACGACTCCCGCGTAGGGGTGAGCGATCGCGTCTATTGCCGCCGGGGATACTTCCTCGAACCGTTTGTGCCCGATCTGCAGGGTTTGGACATCGATCCGTCCCTGGTGGCCCGGCTGGACCCCCTGGTGCAACTGGTGCTGGATGTGGGGGCGCGGGCCTGGCGGAGCGCCCGCATGGAGCGGGTGGATCGTCGGCGTGTAGGCGTGGTGTTGGGGAATATCTGCCTGCCGACAGAAGGTTCATCCGCGCTGTGCCGGTCGCTGCTGGGAGAGAGGTGGGGTCGAGCCAACGAACCGCTGCTCGCGGACAATCGGCGGGTGGCCGGTTTTCCGGCGGCGCTGCTCGCTCACGCCTTGCATCTGGGGCGGGGGGGCTATGCTCTGGATGCGGCATGCGCCTCGTCCCTTTATGCCTTGTCTTTCGCAGTGGAAGAACTCCAAAGCGGGCGGGCGGATGCTATGCTGGCCGGAGGTTGCTGCCGTCCTGACTGCCAATACACCCAGATGGGTTTCGCCCAATTGCGGGCTTTGTCCCTGTCGGGCCGCTGTGCTCCCTTCGACGCAGCGGCGGACGGCTTACTGGTCGGAGAAGGGGCAGCCCTGTTCGTCCTCAAACGTCTCCGTGATGCCATCCGGGACGGTGACACGATTCACGCCGTGATCCGGGGGATAGGCTTATCCAATGATCGAGCGGGTAATTTGCTCGCTCCAGCTCAGGAAGGCCAGCTCCGGGCTATGCGCCGCGCTTACGAGCAAGCCGGTTGCTTGCCCCAGGAAGTGGATTACATCGAATGCCATGCCACGGGGACTCCTGTCGGTGATGCGGTGGAGTTTGCAAGCCTGCGGCAGTTGTGGGATAGGGGCACCTGGCGGGTCGGCCAATGCGTGCTCAGTTCGGTCAAGGCGACGGTGGGCCATTTGCTCACCGGGGCTGGAGCCGCCGCTCTGGCCAAGGTGCTGCTGGCTTTGAAGCACCAGCAACTGCCCCCGCAAGCGAACTTCACCCGCCCTTCTCCGCAACTGGCTTATGCGGGCGGTCCATTCCGCATCGTGCAAGCCGCGGAACCATGGGACCGTCCCCGGCACCGACCCCGCCGGGCTGCTGTCAGCGCCTTCGGCTTTGGGGGTATCAATGCCCATATTGTGCTGGAAGAGTGGCAAGGTGACATGCCGCTGCCAGCAAAAGACATTTCCCCGCAGCGATTGATCCCCGTGGCCATCGTCGGTTTGGCTAGTCACTTCGGTCCCTGGCAGGATGCTCCTTCTTTACTGGCCACCCTCCAGGGTACGCCGCCGCCTCCTCCCCGGCCGAAACGCCAGGGCTGGTCCTGGTCGCCCCGGCCCTGCCCCCCGGCGCACGCTATCGAGGAGCTGGAGTTTCCCACCGATCGCTTCCGCATACCGCCTCGGGAAATCGAGGAGACTCTGCCTCAGCAGTTGCTCATCCTGCAACTGGCCGATGCAGCCCTCGCCGATCACTGCGCAGGCCGGGAAGCCGGACGAACAGCTCGAACTGATGACCCGCGGCGGACACAAAAACCTTCTACCTCTCCCCAGGAACGGGAAGCGGTTGCAGACTCGTCCTGTCCCGATCCTTCAAGTCACGCCTATCCGCGAATCCTGCCCACGGTGAGCCGGCATCCCACGTCCCACCGGCCAGGTGTTGATCCGCCGGGTGATGTACCCGCGGCCGGGCGGCCCCTTCCCCCGCCTGTGGCGGAAAATGGGGAGCGCTGGGGAGTCTTCATCGGTCTGGAACTGGACCCCAACACGATGAATTTCCATCTGCGCTGGAGTGCGCTGGCAGCGGGTCGGGAAGAGCTGGCCGAGCAGATCAGTCCGCCGCTCAATGCCAACCGGACCATGGGGGCACTTGGGAGCATTGCGGCCAGTCGGATCGCGCGCGCATGGGGAATCGGGGGGCCGGCTTACACCCTGTGTAATGAGGAAGCTTCAGGCTTGCGGGCGGTGCTGGCGGCGTGGCAAGCCCTTCAGAGCGGCACCATCGATTTGGCCATTGTGGGAGCGGTGGACTTCGCCGTGGACCCGCGTTCGGTGATCCCCGCAGGGTTGGTATACCCCGGTGAAGGAGCGGCTGTTTTCGTGCTGAAACGGCTAGCGGATGCCCAACGGGATGGTGACGCGATCTATGCGGTGATCCAGGGCGCGGGATGCGGTGAGGACGAACCGTCGGCCCTGGCGGAGGCCATAAAACAAGCGGGGTGGAACCTCGCAGAAACGACCCAGCTTCCCCGTGTCCACACCGCATCACTGATAGGACAATGTGGTGCCGCTACAGCAGCGGCGGACCTGGCCTATGCCGCCCTCCTGGTGGGCGCGGCGGAACCGTCCTCCTTCTTCCGCCTCTTTGGCTCCCCGTCCTCCTCCGCAGGGGATCAGGCTGTCCCACCTCCGGCTTCACGACGATGTTATGTCACGGCGTCGTCCTGTACGACCCATTTGGCTCTGGTGCTGGAGGAATACGTCCCCCGGCAGTCTGCACGACCCGTGTTCCCCCCTCCCCGTTCGACTCGGACCCTGCGCTTGCCGGTCGGCATGCCAGAGCCTGGTTCCATTTCAACAGCAGCAGCAACTTCCGCCTCCATCCCCGCTTCCTTACTGCCGTTTCCTCTTTCTCCCCTCTCTGGACCCAGAGCCGAAGACATTCCCGTATCAGCGGGGAGAACTCCAGGAGCGACGAGCGGGTGCGGTCTCGTCGGCACTCCAGGGAGCATACCCCCCTCTTCTTCCAGTCTGTCAGCTTCTGGGGGCGTTGCCGGTGGGGCGGCGTTGCCGGTGGCAGGCCAGGCACCCCCTCTTCCGGAACCCGTAGCGATGAACGATCGGCTTCCTCTTACCCCCGAAGGTGGAATCCAGGCAGTGCCAGCGCTCCTCCTAGCGGCCTATGGCCGGGTTCAGGAGCAATGGCTAGGGGCACAGTCGGCCTTCCTGCGTACCCAGCAGCGATGGTTCACCTTGGCCGCCCGCCTGTGGGAACACCACCAGACCTTGCTGGCGAGCAACCCCCTGGCGGAAGAGCAGTGCTCAGGCCCGGCTCCGGCCCAGAAATGGCTCCCCACTCCAGCCCAGGTACAGGCGAGAGGATTGCCGAATCGGGCCGAGACCGACCGAGTTATGCCGCCCCAGCCGGGCAGCCTGGCGATGACAGTGGTTTGTCCAGAGGGCGAGGTGCCCCGGAGCTTGAATTACGAGCAGTGTTGCCGGTTCGCCGCCGGCCGCATCGCCGAGGTACTGGGTCCCCGTTATGCCCTCATTGACACCTTCCCAACCCGCGTCCGCTTGCCGGATGGACCGCTGCAACTGGTGGATCGCATCTTGCAGATCGAGGGCGAACCGCTTTCCCTCCAGCCGGGCCGGGTGGTTACCGAACATACGGTCCACGAACAGCGTTGGTACCTCGAAAGCAAGCGCATGCCGACAGCATTGTCGGTGGAAGCAGGACAGGCGGACTTATTCCTCAGCGGCTTTTTGGGGATCGATCTTCAGACACGAGGGGAGGCGGTGTACCGGCTGCTGGATGCGGTGGTGACCTTCCATCGCGGCTTGCCGCAAGTCGGAGAGACGATCCGCTACGATATTGCCATCGATGAATTTGTGCAGCAGGGGGGCGCCTGGCTGTTCCGCTTCCGCTTCGATGGTACGATCGGCGGCCAACCGTACATCACGATGCGGCATGGCACCGCGGGGTTCTTCACACCGGCGGCTTTGGCGGCTGGCAAAGGAATCGTCCAGACGGCCCTCGATCGGCAGGCACGTCCTGGCAAGCGCCCGGCGGATTGGCGAGAATTGGCGCCCCTGGAGCCAGCCTCTTTGGATGAACAGCAACTGGCTGCCTTGCGGCGGGGGGAGCTGGCGGCAGCCTTCGGACCGGCCTTCGCCCAGTTGGGATTGCGGCAACCCCGGACGCTGCCGGACGGCCCGCTTCGCCTGCTCGACCGGGTGCCTCACATCGATCTGCAGGGCGGACGCTTCGGACTCGGACTGATCCGCGGCGAACTGGATATCCACCCCGACGACTGGTTCCTCACCTGCCATTTCGTGGATGATCCCGTGATGCCCGGCACCCTCATGTACGAATGCTGCTTGCAAACGTTGCGGGTGGGATTACTGCGCCTGGGTTGGATTGGGGAAGCGGAAGAGGTGATGTACGAACCCGTACCGGGGATCGCCAGCCGCTTGAAGTGCCGTGGTCAAGTCATTGGCACGACGCGCACTACTGCTTACGAGGTGACCATCAAGGAGTTGGGTTACCGCCCGGAACCGTATTGTCTGGCGGATGCCCTCATGTACGCCGACGGCAAGCCGATCGTGGAAATCCTCAACTTGTCCCTGCAGGTGAGCGGGCTGAAGCGGGAGGAGGTCGAACAGAGATGGCAGCGCTCGCACCGCCTGGGGAGTGTGGCCGATCGCAGGAGGCTGCCGTCCTCTTCAGACCCTGCTGCGGAGAAGAGTTTTGCCCCAAGCGTGCCAGCCTTCCCCTCTGAGGCGAGTGAGCCGCTGCGGCTGCTTTACGATTCTCGGCACATTCTGGCGTTTTCCAATGGCAAGCCTTCCGAAGCCTTCGGGGAACCGTACCGGATTTTTGATCATGAACGGGTCATCGCCCGTTTGCCTGGGCCGCCGTACCAGTTCCTGGATGGCATCACGGCGGTGGAGGGCCAGCCGTTCGTCTTGCAAGCTGGGGCGAGTTGCGAAGCGGTTTATGACGTTCCGCCGTCCGCATGGTATTTCCAGGAACAGCACTCCGAATGCATGCCGCTGTGCGTGCTTCTGGAGATCGCATTGCAACCGTGCGGCTGGCTGGCGGCCTATTGCGGCTCGGCCCTGCTCAGCGACGAAGACCTATCCTTCCGCAACCTGGGCGGCTCGGCCATCCAGCACCGTCCGGTGACTCGTGCGAGCGGCCGGCTCTTCACACGCGCCCGCCTGACCCAGACGGCTCGCGCTGCCGGCATGATCCTCGAACATTTCGCCTTTGAGGTACGGGATGCTCTCGGCCCGGTTTACGAGGGAACCACCTATTTCGGTTTCTTCACAAAAGCAGCGCTCCGAGACCAAGTGGGGCTGCGGGAGGTCGCGGCAGAGCGGCGGGAACCGCCGGCCGGTCCGCCCGGCGTGCGGGAACCTTATCCCGTCCATCCGCCGTTTCCGGGACGGCAGTTGCGCATGATCGACTGGATCGAAACGTATCAGTCTGATGGCGGCCCCTGGGGACTGGGGCGAGTCGTGGGCAGTAGCGCCGTTGACCCGTCCGCTTGGTTCTTCCAAGCCCATTTTTACCAGGACCCGGTGTGGCCTGGTTCGCTGGGGTTGCAATCGTTTCTGCAACTGCTCCAATATCTGGCCTGGCGGCGGTGGGGGACGGAAGAGACTTCGACTCATCGCTGTCCCCAGGGAGAGGGAGCAGGAACCGTGGCTCATCACTTACCGGCCAATGTTTCGTGGCAAGCTCCTGCCTTGGGTGTGCGCCATCACTGGAGCTATCGCGGCCAGATTATCCCGACCCACCAGCGCGTTACAGTGGAGGCCGACGTTGTGGCGATTGACGAACGGCAGCGGCGGCTGACCGCCAACGGATTGCTTTGGGTGGATGGCCGCCCCATTTACCGCATGGAGCAATTCACGCTGGAATGGCCGCCGGGAGGGTAAAGGCCCAGGGGTTCGCCGGATTTGAGCGTGAGGATAAAGGGGTCTGCCGGATTCGACCGTAAGGATGCTGGGGTTCCCACGATCCGACTACCATCAGACGGAACAGGAAAGCAGTGTACGTTCGGTCGGCTGCCATCCGGGTGCACGAGTTCTACAGTGATGGAGATATGGTCGTTGTGGGTGTGAAGCATTTGGAGCTAAGAGTCGGGTGTCCGGCCACGGAAGCTGAGCATGCGCTATTCGCAGGTGCATATTGAGGCCATCGGCTATGAACTGCCGCCTGTGGTCGTTTCGACGGCGGATTTGGAGGCCCGGTTGCAACCGGTATATGAGGCGTTGCAATTGCAGCCGGGGCAGTTGGAATTGCTGACGGGGATCAACGAGCGGCGCTGGTGGGAGCCAGGTTATCCGTTGTCGGAAGGTGCTGCGGCAGCAGCACGCAAAGCCCTGGCGGCGGCTGAGCTGGACCCGGCCCAAGTGGATGTGCTGATCTACGCGGGCGTCTGCCGGGAGCAATTCGAGCCAGCAACGGCCTGCGCTGTCGCAGCCCGCTTGGGCATCGGCGGACACGCTCTCATCTACGATCTGAGCAATGCCTGTCTGGGGGTGCTCAACGGCGTGCTCGATATCGCCAACCGGATCGAATTGGGCCAAGCCCGCGCCGGCCTGGTCGTTTCTGCTGAGACGGCCCGCGAGATCAACGAAAACATCATCGATCAGATCATCCGCACGAGATCCTTGGAGCTATTCCGGGCATCGATTGCCACTCTCACAGGCGGTTCGGGAGCGGTGGCGGTGCTAGTGGTGAGCGAAGAGCTGTCGCGCCACAAGCGGCGCAAGGTGCTTGGCGGCGTAGCTCAGGCGGCCCCGGAGTATCACGCCCTCTGCCGTTGGGGCATGCGCTCGCTGCTGCCTGCGACTGTGCACACCGTGGAGAAGCTCTTCGGCACGCAAGCGGGTGTCTTGCTCCAGCGCGGCTTGGATTTCGGCCTCAAACACGTCATGGTGCCCTTCATGGAAACTCAGGCTGGTGAGCTACTCAAATACGGCATCGAAGTCGGCCTGCGCACCTGGAAGCGCTTCCTGAGTACCTTCGGTTGGGCCGTCGAGGAAATCGACAAAGTCATCTGCCATCAGGTGGGAGCGGTACATCGTGAGACCATGTTGCGGGCCTTTGGCATCCCTCCGGAAAAGGACTTCAGCACCTATCCTTATCTGGGAAATATAGGGACTGTTTCCTTACCCCTGACGGCAGCGTTAGCTGAGGAACGCGAGTTCCTGCGCCCCGGAGATCGTGTCGGCTGGCTGGGTATCGGCAGCGGCTTGAATTGCCTGATGCTGGGTCTGGAATGGTAGTAGGAAGCGATGGCAGCAAGCGGGTGTTTCCAGCGTGGCCTAGCGCCGAGCGGGCGTGGAGCGGCTATCCTGGAGCACGCGCGGCCCTTGGGCTGGTGAGAGGGAAGTGGCCCGTGAGATGGAAGTGACAAGACTATGTCTATTCAGGAAGGGTTGCGTGTACCATCCCCGAAGATGCCGACGGTTGCGGGGTCCTTACACCCGGAATATCCCTGGACCTCGCGCTGGTTCGAAGTAGCCGGCGGCTGGCGGCTCCATTACGTGGATGAGGGGAGCGGGCCGCCAGTCGTGTTCCTGCATGGCAACCCGACCTGGAGTTTTTACTTTCGCCGGGCCATTGCTCATCTCCAGCCATTCTTTCGTTGCATTGCGATGGATCACATCGGTTGCGGTTTGTCGGATCATCCCTCGCCTCAGGAGTACGACTATTCCCTCCGGCGGCGCATCGACGATGTGGAAGCCCTGGTCGAACACGTGGCTCCGGGACAGCCGATCGCGTTGGTAGTGCACGATTGGGGCGGGATGATCGGACTGGGGTGGGCGGCCCGGCATCCGGAGCGGTTGGCAGCGTTGGTGGCGATGAACACAGCGGCCTTTCCCAAACCGGCGGCGAAACGCCTGCCTTGGGGTCTGTGGCTGGCCCGCCATACAGCTTTGGGGGCCTTTCTCGTCCGTCGGACCCGCCTGTTCTGCCGCCTCGCTGCGCGCTGGTGCGTCGTGCGCCGACCGCTGCCGCCGGAGGTCCGCCGCCTGTATCTGTTGCCTTACCGCTCGGCGGCCCAGCGCTGGGCCATCCTCCGGTTTGTCCAGACCATTCCCCTGCGCAGTACCGACGCCGGCTACGACATCGTCGAGCAAACGGCCGCCTGTTTTTCCCGCTGGCAGCGGGTGCCGGCTCTGCTGCTGTGGGGATTGGCGGACTTTGTCTTCGACCGGCATTTTCTCGAAGCCTGGCAGCGGTATCTGCCCCAGGCCCAGGTGCAGGCCTGGGCGGACGCCGGACATTACCTGCTGGAGGATGCCCCGGAGGAAGTCCTGCCCGCTCTGCGCGATTTCCTGGTGCGACATTACCATTCGCTGTCGCCGCCGGAAGCCGTCCGTTAGCAAATGGCTCGGAGCCGAAAATGAAGTCTGCCCCGAGGGAGTCAGGGTCCATGCCGAGGATGATTTCTCCCGCCACGACGGCAGAGGCGGCGCTCAATGTTGCAATGCATCTGGTGCGTCAAGCGGCGGAGACGCCGCAGCGGCCGGCCCTGTATGTGCCGCAGCGTGCGGTGCGCGGGGACCGCCCTACACCCCACCGGGTCATCACTTATGCCGAGTTGAATGCCGACAGCGACGCCCTGGCCCACGGTCTGGAAGCCGCTGGTGTCGAGCGGGGAACGCGCGTGGCTGTGTTCATTCCGCCGTCGCCGCAGTTTTACGCTGTGGTTTTCGCTTTGTTCAAGCTGGCCGCCGTACCGGTGTTCATTGACCCAGGCATGGGATGGCAGGGTTTAAAACGCTGCCTGGAACGAGCGGAACCGGCAGCCTTCGTCGGTGTGCTCCGGGCGCATCTCGCCCGTTGGCTGTTCGGTTGGGCAAGGTCCTCGCTCCGCCTGAGCATTCACGCCGGGCGCCGCCGCTTCTTCTGCGATTACTCTTTGGAGGAACTTCGCCGCTTGGGCAGTACCCGCGGAACCTATCCGATCCCCGCTGTTTCCGCCGAGGAGATGGCTGCTATCCTCTTCACCAGCGGCAGCACCGGACCGGCCAAAGGAGCGGTGTACACCCACGGCATCTTCGCTGCCCAGGTGCAGATGCTTCGCCAGGCGTTCGGTATTGCGCCGGGAGAAGTGGACTATGGCACGTTTCCGCTCTTTGCCCTGTTCGGTCCAGCTTTGGGCATGAGTTGCGTCATCCCGGATATGGACGCCAGTCGGCCCGCCCGCCTGCGGCCGGACAAAGCGATCGCCCAAATGCGGCAATTCACCGTCACAAACATGTTTGGCTCGCCCGCGGTGATCCGCGTCCTGGGGGAATGGTACCATCAGCGCTGGGGTAGTTCCTTGGCCGGGTCGCAGGCATCGGCTTCATCACCGTCGGCACCGGAAGCGGAGGGTCCGCTATTGCCCGCTTTGCGCCGGGTAATCTCGGCGGGAGCACCGGCCAGTCCGCTGCAGTTGCAGCGTTTCACCGCCCTGTTGCCGGCTGCGGTTCCCATTTACACACCCTACGGGGCGACCGAAGCCTTGCCCGTGGCCAACATCGACAGTGGCGAAATCCTCCACGAGACGCAATCGCTGACGGCGCAGGGGCGCGGCGTCTGCATCGGCCGGCCGTTGCCGGGCATCCGCCTGCATATCATTCCCATCACCGACGAAGCCATCCCGCAGTGGCGTGAGGAACTGGAACTGCCCACAGGCGTCATCGGCGAGCTGGTGGTGCGGGGGCCAATCGTCACTCCTCGCTATTACAAGCAACCCGAAGCGACACAATTGGCCAAAATCTATGATCCGACGACCGGCGAAATCTTGCATCGGATGGGAGACGTGGGCTACCGCGACGAACAGGGGCGCATCTGGTTTTGCGGGCGGAAATCCCAGCGAGTGGTGACGCCTTGGGGAACCCTGTTCACGGATATGGTAGAACCAGTTTTTCATGGTCTGCCTGGAGTAGGGCGGACTGCCCTGGTCGGTGTGGAGCGCGGCGGGGTCACTTATCCGGTGCTGTGCGTGGAGTGGGACCGGACAGAGCCGTGGGCGGTTGTGGAGTCTTCCCTGCGGCAGAAGGCCCAGAGCCTGGAATCGACGCGCACCATCGCTGCCTTCCTGGCCCATTCCCGGCCCTTTCCCGTGGATCGCCGCCATAATGCGAAAATTGCTCGCGAATCCCTGGCACGCTGGGCCGATCGACGCCTCGGTCCCCACTGGCAACCTCGACAGGATACAACCTGATGAAAGTGCTGGTCACGGGTGGCGGCGGCTTTCTCGGGGGAGCGATCGTCCGCTTGCTCCACCAGCGGGGCGATACCGTCCGCTCCTTGACGCGCACCCATTACCCCTGGCTGGACGAGCTAGGCGTCGAGCAAACCCTGGCTGATCTGGCCGATGCGGCGGCTGTGGCCCGCGCGGTCGAAGGGTGCGAACTGGTCATCCACACGGCAGCTAAGGCTGGCATCTGGGGGCGCTATGCCGACTTCTATGCCACCAACGTCCTCGGCACGAAGAATATTCTGGCAGCCTGCCGCCAGCACGGTGTGCCCCGCTTGGTATACACCTCCACACCGAGCGTCGTTTACGGCGGCAAGGACATCATCCGCGGCGATGAATCCCTGCCCTACCCGCCCCGCTACAGCGCCTACTACCCGCAAACTAAAGCGGAAGCCGAACGGCTGGTCCTGGCAGCCAATGGCCCGGAACTGGCGACCGTGGCCCTGCGCCCCCACCTGATCTTTGGACCCGGCGACCCCCACCTAATTCCCCGCCTGCTGGAACGAGCACGGCAGGGACGCCTCCGCCGCATTGGCCGGCGGGCTGTCCAAGTTGACGTCACCTATATCGACAACGCGGCCTACGCCCACCTGGATGCCGCCGATCGACTTCAGCCGCATGCCCCGTGTGCGGGCAAAGCCTACTTCATCACCAACGGCCAGCCCGTGGACCTGTGGGACTTCATCAACCGCATCCTCGAACTGGCCCAACTCCCCCCCGTGACCAAATCCATCCCCACCTGGTGGGCACGCACCCTCGGTACCCTGTGCGAAACCGCCTACTGGCTCCTCCGTCTCCCCGGCGAACCCCCTATGACCCGTTTCGTCGCCGAGCAACTTTCCACCTGCCACTACTTCGACATTTCTGCTGCTCGACGCGACCTCGGTTACTATCCCCGCCTGACTCTGGAAGAAGGTCTGCAACGCTTGGCCCAGCACCTTCGCCCGGCCTCATGATCGGCCTTTCACCCATCAGCCCTTCAGCCGTGGAGCGCGAGTTGCCTTCCTGGGACCCCTCTCCTGCCAGATTCCGGATGTGTGCGGACGCTGTCGCAGTTGGGACCGCTGAGCCACGCTAACCCTGATCTTCTGCCTGCTGGCATTCCTGCCAGAGAATGGCCTGGTGCGCGGCGAGGGCAGTTTGAATCGTCGGACAAAGAAAAAAGGGCCGGCACACATCAGCCGACGAAGATGCCCTGAAGAGCCGAGATCGAACTGGGGGGAAAGATCGGGGGTAGTGGCAAGACGCTGGCGGCGTTGAGCCGCAAAACGCGCAGCCAAGCGAAAGAGCCGCTGGCGGGCGCGGTGATGAGACTAGTCCGCCCGGAACCGTCCACATCGCGGGCCAACACCCGAATGCCACTGCGGTCCGTCCAACCATTGGCAAAAAACTGCAAGCGCAATGACAGTGCCTCGTCGGGAGCAGCTCCATTCCAGACGCGAACCAGCGATGTACCGCCGGCATCCAAGCTCGTCATCACCTCGGCACGTCCATCTCCGTCTAGATCACCCGCGGTGACATTAACGCCGTAGCGCCAAGTCGAATTGAAGGCGAAAAATACAGGGCGTTGCAAGCGGACTTGGCCACTCGCCAATGCGGCTCCGTCGTAAATCCGCACCCCAGGCGACCACCCCGCCCCTGCACTGGCAATCAGGTCGGCCCGCCCGTCTCCATTCACGTCTCCCATCGCCACTCGTACCCCCGATCGCGCCAGGGGGTGAAGCACCTGGATGTAACTCAGATATTGCAACTGCCCTTGGGCTACTCGCGCCACCATCACAACGGGACTGCCGCCGGCATCGGCACTGATGGCGACTTCCGCTCCGCCATCTCCGTCAATGTCTCCCGCCGCGAGAAAGATGCCGCCACCGAACCCTCCCAACACCGAAGTGACCGGTAGCAAGTCGGCACCCGTTACACCATCCACGATCCGCACTCGTGCCGCTGTACCCGGCCCGGTGGCAAAGAGGTAATCCACCCAGCCATCCCCGTTGACATCTGCACTCGTGGCCCGGATCACCCCGCGATAATTCGCACCAAACGGTGTGAAACCCAACCCACTGAAGGAGACATTCCCTGTGGCATCGAAGCCGTAAACCTGCACGGTCGGATTGCCTGCGGAACTGACGAGCACTGGCGGGCGAGTCACGGGGAAGCGCACAGCGAATCCCACCGAGGGAGGAGCTGCCCAACCCAGGTCATATAAGGCTGCCTGGTCGAGCGCCGACCAGCCGACCCGGCGCCCATAGTACAGATACGGACTCATCGCCGCGGCTTGACCGTTGATACGCACGCCATCCGCCCAGTGGGCGCGCTCCGAAGACAGCGGCACCGGGCCGCCATAAATGCTTTGCGCTTGCCGTCCCACAAATTGATTCCCTTGAACTTGCGACCACCATTGCCGCGCTGTGCCGATGCCCAGCACGTGGCCCAATTCATGCACCGCGGCGGAGTAGAAATCCAGTTGGTCCGCCCGCAATCCCGACGGATCCAGGCCAAAATACCAGTTGCGGCTGGAATCGAAAGCAATGCTTCCCCCCCACAGGGAAAAACCGCTCCACTGCCGCGTCGCCAAAAGCTGGCCCCAACTCGCTGAACCGGACCAGCTATAGCCCCCATAACCTCCGAACCCCGCCTCCGCTCCGGGAATGGACCGGCCGCCCACATACACAATGATCGTATCCGCCGGTACACGCAGATTGGGAAGGGAGTAGAGACTGCCGGTACCGGGATGATAGACCGTCGCTGTCCAAGTGTTGCTTCCGGAGGGAGAAATCGCTGCCAAGCGTGCGTCAATCCGCTGCCCCATCTCATAGGCGGCTTGTTCCATCACCTGCCGCGCTGCGGGATGAGTGGTGAAAAAGCCCGTGCCGCCATTAGCTGGTGAATCCAGCGAATAATCAATCCGAATGGTAATCGACGGGACCTCCCGTTCCTCCAGCACTTCCAAGCCCAAGACTGCCGCTGACCCGTATGACCCGCCGTTTTTCGGACGCTCCATAGGTGCTCTCTCTTTGCGATGGAGACCCAGCTTGAACCGTGAAGGCTGGGGTAACTGTTGCCGTAGCGTCCATGCTGATTGCGCAGAATCTGTCAGTTTTCAGAATCGATTCTTTCCTGTCGAATATGCCTGCCTTCAGGAAATGATCTAGTATGCGGATGACACGGAGAGAGCGTGAGACCGGAGATTCCAAATCCTCTCAGTTTGTCGACTGCTGTTACGATCGCTATAACTCGTCCATTCTGTGCGATCGTTACGATGGCCCTTTCCTGGACAATTGCCTCATCCCGCGCTGAGAACTCCGACGGGTATCCGTTGGGGGTGATGCCGGACAAATAGAGAAGCGCGATACAAGGAGAACGTGGGGCCGGCGCGAACATCTTCCTGCACAGGGTGAGTTGGAGAGGGGCACAGTTGGCTTGACTGGCGCCGTCTCCTGTCAGACAGATTCCAGAAGGAATTTGATCTTCTGCCAGGCAAGATACCGGCATGTTCGCGACAGTTGTGCTTTATCAACAGGGGGAAGAGGGGATATATTGGAAAAGAGGCGGTGAAGGAGGAATCGCCATTCTCCCAGGGTTGTAGTCAACTGGGGTTCAGAGGAAGGACAATAGCCCACGGGGAAATGGCGCACCCACGGAACCACTGCCTCCTGGTACAAACATGCTAGAGGGGAACCGGCGGTCCAAAACGACGCACGGAATGGGAAGGCGGCCCAGCAACCGAAGGAGGGGCCGAGATGCAAGCATCCAGTTCACAATCACTGATTCCACCGCCCGCGGCAGGAGTGCCTTCGGGAGCTTCTAGCGGTGCTCCGGCGGGCCTGTCCGTTTT